>ERZ795044.493-NODE-493-length-36966-cov-9.236975_pt1 | contig 36966 bp, 22 predicted proteins | sample MGYA00375128_ERZ795044 | MGnify/ENA primary metagenome ERZ795044 (study PRJEB30173, sample SAMN05720213) | anaerobic digester metagenome | isolation source: active sludge of municipal wastewater-treating anaerobic digesters | place: USA | collected 2014-12-22 ...
TCGACAAACGACCCGATGGCGAAGCCGTGATGGATCGCGTTCACGCTGCGATACCAGCCGATGCGTGCCATGGCCACAGCGGGGCACGCCTCGACGCTCATGTTGGGGATGTCGAAGGGGATGTCGCTCGCCCCGTTGGTCAGCTCATCGGCGCTGGGCCCGGGGACGTTGGGCGCAAAGACCGACGCGATGGCCGGGTACGCCGAGCGGTGCAGCCAGGCGGTGACCTTGCCACTGGCATCGAGCGCCGCCTCCAGGCGATGCGCGGCAACGCTGTGATAGTACGAGTGCTGCAGGTCGTCCTCGCGCGTCCACTGCACGCGCACCGGGGCGCCGACGGCGCGCGCCAGGAAGGCCGCCTCACAGATGAAGTCGGGCTTGCTCTTTCGTCCGAAGCCGCCGCCTAACAACGTCACGTGCACGGTCACGTTGGCCAGGTCGACCTTGAGGAACTCGGCGATCGCCTTGCGCGCATCCATGGGCGACTGCGTGCAGGCCCAGGCCTCGACCTTCCCCCCGTCAACCCTGGCAATCGCCGCCACCGGCTCCATCTGGGCGTGCGAGAGGTGCGGGACGTAGTACTCGGCCGTGAACTTGCGGCTGGCGGAGGCCAGCGCGGCAGCGGCGTTGCCGTTGGTGCGCCCGGCATCGCCGGGCTTCCGCACCGACGCCTCGAGCGTCGCCTTGTACGTCTTGCTGTCGTAGGCAGCGTTGGCGCCGTGGTCCCACGTGACCTTGAGCGCTTCGCGCCCCTTGATGGCGGCCCACGTGTTCTTGGCGATCACCGCGACGCCGCCTAACGGCATGTACGCCCCGGGGATTGGCGTCTCGGGGATGCGGACGACCTTCTCGACCCCAGGCACCTTGAGCGCGGCGCTGTCGTCCACGCTCGAGACCTTCCCTCCCCACACCGGCGGGCGGGCGATCACGGCGACCTTCATTCCCGGGAGGATCACATCGGCGCCGTACACCGCCTTCCCCGTCGTCATGGGGACGAGGTCGATCGACGGCATCTGCTTCCCCTGCCACCGGCGCTCGGTCGGCTTCTTGATCCGGACGCGCTCCTTGGCCGGCATCGGGAGGGCACGCGCAGTCGCAACCAGCGCGCCAAAGGGCTTGGTGCGCCCGCTCGCCGAGTGCACCACCACCCCGTTCTTCGCCTGCACCTCGCTCGCGCTCACCCCCCACTCCTTGGCGGCGGCGTCCTCGAGCAGGGCGCGCACGCTCGACCCCGCCTCGCGGTACTTCACCAGGAAGTCGCGGATCGACGTCGAGCCGTCGGTGTTCTGGCTCCCGTATTTGGGCTCATCGCCTAACGCCTGCTCCACTCGGCATTTTGCCCAATCGGCCTCCATCTCGTCGGCGATGATCATCGGCATCGTGGTGCGAATCCCCTGCCCCATCTCCGAACGATGGCAGACGATCGTGATGATCCCGTCCTCGGCCAGTCGGATGTACGCGTGCGCCTCCCACGGCTCGGCGGCGGTCGTGCCGGCCAGCACACGCTCGGCGGCCTCCAACCGGCGAATGCCGAAGGGGCCGGCGGCAAAGAGCAGCCCGCCCACGCCCAGGAGCTTCACCAGGTCGCGGCGGCCGGTGTCGACCGGCGATGCGTCGCCAGAGGCAACGGACGCCGCCGAGTCACGGGACGCGTCCATCGCCGGCGCCTGCTCCTCGCTGGCGCGCTCCGCGGGCGAGGGTTCCGACGCCGACATCCACGGCAGGTAGTCGCGCGCGCTCATGACCGCTTCTCCGCGGCCGCCTTGATGGCCGCCCGAATGCGTGGATAGGTGCCGCAGCGGCAGATGTGCCCGTTCATCGCCGCATCGATGTCGGCGTCCGAGGGATTCGGATTGCCCTTGAGCAGGTTCACGGCCTGCATGATCTGGCCGCTCTGGCAGAAGCCACACTGCGGCACGTCGATCTCGCGCCACGCCACCTGCACCGGGTGCTCACCCGTCGGGTGCACTCCCTCGATGGTGGTGACGTCGGCCCCGCCCAGCGACTGCATGCGCCGCTGGCAGGCGCGCGCCGGGGCCCCGTTGACGTGCACGGTGCAGGCGCCGCACTGGGCGATCCCGCAGCCGAACTTGGTCCCGGTGAGCTGCAACTCGTCCCGAAGGAACCAGAGCAGCGGCATGGTGGGATCGCCGTCGAACGTACGGCGGGTGCCGTTGACGGTGAGCGTGATGGGGGCGGTACTCATGGAGACTCCCGATGAAGTCGCGACGTGCGGCCAGAGGATGCAAACAGAATGGCCTCCGGAATCGATCGACGCGAGGGGGGTGACCGCGCCCCCACGCACCCCCACGCGCCCCCACGCGCCGCCACGCGCCCCGGTTCGAGGGACGACGTCGCGTCGGCGGTGCCCCCTAGCTCAACAGCAACTCCAGCTCCTCCCGCCCGAGGCTCGCCACCACCGAGTTGTCGGCCCGGATGATCGCGTCGGCGAGGTCACGCTTGGATTCCTGCAGCGCCAACACCTTTTCCTCCACCGTGTCGCGCGCAATCAACCGCTGCGCGAACACGCGCCGCGTCTGCCCGATGCGGTGCGCCCGGTCGATGGCCTGCGCCTCGACCGCCGGATTCCACCACGGATCCAGCAGATAGACGTACTCGGCCGCCGTGAGGTTGAGCCCCACGCCGCCGGCCTTGAGCGAGACGAGGAAGACCTTGCACTCCGGGTCCTCCTGGAACTCGGTCACCACCTGCTGCCGATCCTTGGTGTCGCCGTCGAGGTAGGCGTAGCGCACGCCCTGCGCGTCCATTTGCGCCCGCACAATGGCAAGCAGCGACGTGAACTGCGAGAAGACGAGCACCTTGTGGTCCTCGGCGGTCGCCTCGGCCACGCGGGTGAGCAGCATGTCGATCTTGCTGCTGGAGTCGTCGCGGCGCGTCGGGTCGACGAGCCCGGGGTGGCAGGCGGCCTGCCGCAGGCGCAACAACGCCTCCAGCACGTGCATCTTGCTGCGCGCCATCCCCTGCGCGTCGATGCGCCCCAACAACGAATTGCGGTAATGGTCGCGCAGCTCGTTGTAGAGCGCGCGCTCCTTGGGCGACAGGTCGACGACGAGCGTCTGCTCCAGGCGCTCGGGGAGCTCGGGGGCCACCTGCCCCTTCGTGCGTCGCAGGATGTACGGGCGTACGGCGCGCGCCAGCAACGTGCGCGCCTCCTCCCGCTCCTCGGTGTTCCCGGGCGAGTCGAGACGGCGAATGAGCGAGCCGAAGACCGAGGCCTTCCCCAGCATCCCCGGGTTGAGGAACTCGAGCAGCGACCAGAGCTCGGCGAGCCGGTTCTCGATGGGGGTACCGGTCATCGCCAGGCGATGGCGCGCACGAATCAGCCGCGCCGCCTTGGCCCCTTCGGTCCCGGCGTTCTTGATGGCCTGCGCCTCGTCCAGGATGGCGTAGTCGAACTCCATCTCGCGCAGCATCGCCACGTCGCGGCGCAGCGTGCCGTACGTCGTGATGACGAGGTCGTACTCCTCCAGGTGCGCGGTGCTGCGCTTGCGATCGGGGCCACCGTGCACGAGGGTGCGCAACTGCGGCGTGAAGCGCTTGGCTTCCTGCTCCCAGTTGAAGACCAGCGAGCGCGGGACGACCACGATCGACGTCCCCCCGTGCTCTTCGCGCCGCCGTTCGAGGAGCGCCAGCACCTGCACCGTCTTGCCGAGCCCCATGTCGTCGGCCAGGCAGCCACCAAAGCCGAAGTCGCGCAGGAAGTAGAGCCAGCCCAGCCCCTCCTTCTGGTACGGGCGCAGCGTCCCCACGAAGCCGTCGGGGGCTTCGGCGGGGTGGACCCCTTCAAAGCGCAGCAACTGTTGCCGGGCATGCTCGAAGGCCGAATCGGTATCGGCCGGCGGCAGGGCGCTGAGCAGGACGTCGAGGACGCCGAGCTGCTTTGCCGAGAAGCGCAGGTTGCCGCCGACCATGGTGCCGGCAGCCGCAAGGAAGCCCGACTTCTCGAGCCACTCGCCGCTGAGCATGCCGAGCGAGTCGTCGCTCAGCTTCACAGTGCGATCGCCGCGCCGTAACGCGGCGAGCAGTTCGGGGAGCGTGGCGCTCACGCCGCCACCGAAATCGAGGGAGGCGCCCAGGTCGAACCAGTCGATCCCCGACGTCACCGAGACGGAGAGGTCGCCGGCGGTGCGCAGGAGGTGCCCGTCGAACTCGACGAACCACCCTTCCATCGTGAGTTCGAAGGCGATGTCCTCGCCGCGCGTCTCGCTCAGGCGGCGCGTGTAGCGGGCACTCCCGTAGTCGTACTCCCAGCGGAACCCCGCCTTCTCCAGGCGGCGTGCGAAGGTCTCCTCGGCGCCGCGGTTGCGCCTGACGATGCGCCGCTCCTCCCCCTGGAACAGGGCCGCCGAGGCGGCATCCTCCGCCACGACCACGCCGTCGTAGTCGAACGACAGGAGCCCCTCGAACTTGGCGGGGCTCCACGGGGTGCGTGGCACGACGCGGAGCGCCAGGCGCGGCAGCGGGGCCCCTTCGTGCGTCGACAGCTGCAACTCCGGCGGGAGTTCGAGCGGCGGGAGGTGCGGCAGGGCGTGCAATTCCGCCACCAACTCCTCGGCCTCGGGGGTAGGGACCTCGACCTTCGTTTCGCCGCGCAGCGCCGGAACCAGGTCGAAGGCGCCGTGATCGATCCAGCGCGACGCCTGGCCGCGCGCGATGAGGAGCGACTCGCGCATGAAGAGCAGCGGCTCCGCCAGCGGCATGATTTCCTCGCCGCGCGCCAGGTGTCCCTCGAGGCGGTATCCGCGCGCGCGCGCCACGGCGACGTCGCGCACGAGATCGGTCGCGGGTTCGCCCGCGGGTTCGCTCGCGGGTTCGCTCGCGGGTTCGCTCGGGGCCTGATGCTCGGCCGCGCGCGCCGTCCCGATCTCCTCCTCACCCTCGGCCGTCGCCTCGACGCTCCCCTCCGCCACCTCGGGCGGTGGCGCCATCGGGACCACCGCCAGCCGCAACTCCCACGGATCGCTGTCGTCCCACGTGAGCGGGATGAGGTCCTCGGCGCGCGGCGTGGGGCGAATGTAGGCGCGGCCCGAATCGCACATGCGCCGAAGCGTGGTTTCGATGGCGGCCGCCGAGAGGAGGAAACGACGCGTGCTGCTCCCCGGGGCGTAGTGCCCGAACTCGGGCTGCGCCCCCAGGAGCATCTGCGCCACTTCGCGATCGACCAGCTCCGGAGCCGACAGCCACTGCGAACGCGTTAGGCGGAACTGGCGCGGCGCTCCCCATTCCCCGTTCTTCTGCAGCGCCTGCATGCCGAGTTCGACGAGCAGCCCTTCCTGCCGCTCGAAGGTCAGCGGGATATCGACGATGTAGATGATGCGCTTCCCCTCGGGGTAAGCGCTCGTCTCGCGCTTCTGCGCATCGGTACCGGGGGCCATGAGCGGCGCCAGCGACCGCAGTTGCTGCACCCACGGGCGCGGGTCGGCCGGACGCGGCGGGCGGAGCGCCGGATGGTCGATGGGCTCGGGGACACGCAGCGCGGCCTCGCGCATGCGCGCTTCCTCGGCTTCGCGCGCCGCTTCGCGCTCGATCTCGCGTCGACGTTCGGCCTCGCGTTCTTCGGCCTCGCGCGCCGCGCGCGCTTCGGCGTGGTACGACTCGTCCGGGGTGTGGGGGAGGACGCCGGCGCGATCGCAGGTCACGAGCGCGGCCCAGAGGTGTTCGCAGTTCCCGTACTCCTGCGCGTACGAGCAGCCGCAATGCATCTCGAGCCGGCTACCGGGGATGGCGCGGATCTCGACGCGAATGGGGACGGCCCCCTGCACGGTGGCCCGGACCACGGCCGGATCGGCGTGGTCGATGAGCACCTGATCGCCCCGCACGTAGGCATCGCCACGGGCGCGGAGCGGGGGGGAGAACGTGATGGCGACTTTTTTCGGGATCGGCACAGGGGCGGCGCGAGGGGAACCTGTAAAGCTACCGACGTCATGGGGCAAACGGGACACGTCGCGAGGGCCGATTTCGACAAAGCCCGTCCAAAGTGCCCCGAAATCCCGAATTGCCCCGCGAGCTCCGGTCCGATCTGGTGGTACTGCCGATGTCGGCACTCATGGGGCCCTGCGGTTCACTCAAACCAGCCGCTTACGCCTCGTCCCAGCCGACTGGCACATCTCCCCCCTCCCTCCCGTACGTTGTGCACTTGCCCCCCTCCCCCGCCCTGGGGGAGGAGGTGGCCGTAGCCAACGAATGACCCGTCGCACCCCGCACATGACCTCACGACGTGACTTCCTGAAAACCGGCGGCGTGGCGGCCGGCGCGGTCGCGCTCTCGGGAGCGCTCCGCACCGCCGAAGCGGCCGTCCCGCGCGTCCGCCACGTGGCGACCGCCCCGGAGATGGACGCCTCGGTGAAGGCGCTCCTCATGGAGGCGCTCAACGCCGCCAAGCTCGCCGGCGCCGGCTATGCCGATGCACGCATCGGGCGCTACCTGCAGAACTTCGTGGTGACGCGCGAGCAGCAGATCATCAACGTGGTCGACACCGACTCGATCGGGATTGGCATCCGCGCCCTGGTGGACGGCACGTGGGGCTTTGCCGCCTCGCGCGACCTCACCACGGGCGGGGTCGCGGCCGCCGCCCGGGAGGCCGTGGCCATCGCCAAGGCCAATCGCGTGGCGCGCGACCGGATGATCACGCTGGCACCGGCGCCCGCGGTGCCTAACGCCAGCTGGAAGAACGCCTACGAGGTCGATCCGTGGACGATCCCGGTCGAAGAGAAAGCCGACCTGCTGATCAAGAGCAACGGGGCGGGGATGAAGGCGGCCAACGTGAAGTACGTCTTCAGCGCCCTCTTCTTCCGCAAACAGGAGCGCAACTACGCCAACACCGACGGCTCGGTGATCGCGCAGACCATCGTGCAGAGCGCGATCCAGCAGCAGTTCACGGCGGTGAGCCCGGATTTCTCCGACTTCCAGAACCGCGGCAACACCATGCCACCGGTGGGTCGCGGCTGGGAGTGGGTGCTGCAACAGAACCTCGTCCAGAACGCCACCAAGTGGGGCGAAGAGGCGAGCCAGAAGCTCAAGGCCAGGCCGGTCGACGTGGGACGCTACGACCTCGTGCTGCACCCGTCGCACTTGTGGCTGACGATCCACGAATCGATCGCCCATCCCACGGAGCTCGATCGGGCGATGGGGTACGAGGCCAACTACGCCGGCACGTCGTTCGTCGCACCGCCGCAGGACTTCCTCGGGAAGTTCAAGTACGGCCCCGAGTTCATGAACATCCAGGGCGACCGTTCGCAGCCGGGGGCGCTGGCCACCGTGGGTTACGACGACGAAGGGGTCGCGCCTGACGAGTTCCTGATCATCAAGAACGGGAAAGTCAACGACTACCAGACCACGCGCGAGCAGGCGAGCTGGCTCGACGCGTGGTACACGTCGCAGGGAAAGCCCACGCGCTCGCACGGCTGCTCGTATGCCGACAACTGGAGCTCGGTGCAGTTCCAGCGCATGCCGAACGTGTCGCTGTTGCCGGGAGAGAAGGAGCAGTCGTTCGAGGACCTGATCGCCGCCACCGACAAGGGGATCGCGATCGTGGGCGACGGCTCGTTCTCAATCGACCAGCAGCGCTACAACGCGCAGTTTGGGGGGCAGCTCTTCTATGAGATCAAGGGCGGGAAGATCGTCGGGATGCTCAAGGACGTGGCCTACCAGATGCGCACCCCCGACTTCTGGAATGCGATGGACATGATCGGCGGGAAGAAGAGCTACGAGGTGTGGGGATCGTTCTTTGACGGGAAGGGGCAACCGGGACAGGTGAATGCCGTGAGTCACGGCTCCGTCCCCGCGCGCTTCCGCAACGTCAACGTCATCAACACCGGCCGGAAGGCCTGATCCCCAACCCGGCACTTCATCATGCGACGCAACAATTTCAGCGAAGTGGTCACCGCGCCGGCCCGCCTGTACGACCGCGACGGGACCGTACAACCGAACGACGCGATCATGGATCGCAGCGATGCCCAGGCGCTCATCGAGCGCATCAAGAAGTTCTCCAAGGCCGAAGCCGTGGAGGTGCAGATCTTTGGCGGCAACGTGACCAACGTGCGCTTTGCCGACAACCAGATGTCGACCGCCGGTGGCGTGAGCGACTTCCAGGTCGGCGTGCAGAGCTACTTCGGCGCCAAGCACGCCATCGTCACCTCCAACGAGGTGACCGACGAGGCGCTCAAGGCGATGGTCGAGAAGTCGGAGAAGCTCGCCCGCCTTGCGCCTGACGACCCCGAGTCGATGCCGCAGCTCCCGCCGCAGCAGTACCAGCCGGTGGAAGCCTACTTCCCCTCCGTGGCCAACATGAGCGCCGAGGAGCGGGCGAAGATCGCGCTCACGGCGCTGGAGCCATGCCGCGCCGCCGGTGACCTCACCGCCGCCGGCTACCTGGAGAACCGGACCGCCTTCAACGCCTACGGTACCAGCACCGGACTCTTTGCCTATCATCGCGGGACGAGCAGCAACTACACGATCACGGCGCGCACCAAGGATGGCACCGGCTCGGGGTGGGCCGGGGCCGAGCATAACGACGCGCGTATGGTGGACTACGCGGGGGTGAGCCGCCGCGCCATCGAGAAGGCGCGCGCCTCGCGCACCCCGGTGGCGGTAGAGCCGGGGCGCTACACGGTGATCATGGAGCCGCAGGCCGTGGGCGACCTGTGCCAGCTCATCGCCTTCTACGCCGACGCCCGCGCCACCGACGAAGGGCGCTCGCCATTCGTGAAGCAGGGGGGCGGGACCAAGGTCGGCGAGAAGATCCTCGACGAGCGCATCAGCATGTACGCCGACCCGTTCGACCCGATGGTGCGCGCCCAGCCGTATGACGGCGACGGGCTCCCGTTAGGCCGGCAGGAGTTCATCAAGGACGGCGTTCTCAAGACGCTGTACTACTCGCGCTTCTGGGCCAAGAAGAAGGGGGTGCAACCGACCGGGGCGCCTACTTCCTTCCTGATGAGCGGCGGTACGTCGAGCGTGGAGGACATGATCAAGGCCACGCCGCGCGGGATTCTCGTCACGCGCCTCTGGTACCTGCGTGAGGTCGATCCGCGCACGATCCTCTACACCGGCCTCACGCGCGACGGGACCTTCCTCATCGAGAACGGGAAGATCACCAAGGCGGTGAAGAACTTCCGCTTCAACGACTCGCCGCTCTTCATGCTCAACAACTTGGAGATGCTCGGGCGGCCGGAGCGATTGGCCGGGACGGAAGCGGGCGGGGCCGTGGTCGTGCCGGCGGTGAAGGTGCGGGACTTCAACTTCACGTCGCTGTCGGACGCGATCTGAGAACCGTACGCAGCGGGTGAGTACGACGGCGAGGGGAGCGCACGACACCCCTCGCCGTCGTGCGTTTGGCGAAGGGAGCGGGAAATGACAAGGGTTGCGTTGCGCGTGGCGCGACGCGACTTCTAGACATCGCCTCCTGTTCACCCGCAGGGACTGCGCGTGCGCCCTTCGTTTCTCGACTCACCCGAAGCCGTGTACGGCCTGCTCGTGCTGGGACTGTTCATCGTCCCGCGCATCCTGCAGCGCTTTCGCCTCCCGGCCGCCATCGTGACGCTCGGACTCGGGGCGGGGGCGGGGATGGGGTTCGGCCTGTTCGGCCATGATACGACCATCCAGCTGTTCTCCACGCTCGGAATCGTCGCGCTCTTCCTGTTCGCCGGGCTCGAAGTGGACTTCCACGAGCTGCGGGACGGGGTGTGGGTGTTGGCGCAACACGTGGTCATCCAGCTGGTCCTGCTCGGGGTCGGGAGTTTCGCTTGTGCCACCGTGTTCGGGCTTCCGACGCGCCCGGCCATGCTGTATGCGCTCGCGCTCCTGACGCCCTCGACCGGTTTCATCCTCGATTCGTTGCCCAGCTTCGGGCTGGACAAGTCCGGCGAGTTCTGGGTCAAGTCGAAGGCGATCGCCACCGAGGTCGTCGCGTTGGTGATCCTGCTCATCGTGGTGCAGTCCTCGAGCGTTCGTACGCTGGGCGTCTCCGTCGCGGCGCTCTTCGCGATGGTGATGGTGCTTCCCGTCGTCTTTCGCGTCTTCGCCACCGCCATCGCCCCCTACGCGCCCGGGACGGAGTTCACCTTTCTCATCCTCGTGGCGCTCCTGTGCGCGTACATCACGCGCACGCTCGGCGTCTACTATCTCGTGGGCGCCTTCGTGGTGGGGTTGAGTGCCGTGCGCATGCGGCGCGAGATCCCCGCGCTGAGTTCCGAGAAGTTGTTAGGCGGGGTGCAGCTCTTTGCCTCGTTCTTCATTCCCTTCTACTTCTTCAAGGCCGGGCTCGGGCTCACCCGCGACACCTTTACCGTGCACTCCGTCTCGCTCGGCGTGGGGTTGGTGCTGCTGCTCGTGCCGCTCAAGACGTTCGTTGTCGCCGCGCATCGTCGGGCTTCATTGGACGAGCCATGGCCGCGCGGCGGGCGTGTTGGGCTCGCGCTGGTACCGACGCTCGTCTTCACGCTCGTCATCGGCGGGATCCTGCAGGAGCGTTATGCGCTCCCCGTCGCATTGTACGGCGCCCTGGTCGTCTTCACGATCATCAATACGATGATCCCGGGGGTGCTCCTGCACACGCCGCCGCTCGCGTTCGAGGCGCCGACCATGCCCACCGCACCCCACCTGCCCGCCTTCCAGTCCGAGCGTTCGTCGCCACCACGAGCAGGGCACGATGGGCGCGGAACATAACGACGGCGTGCACGGGCCCTCGCGGCGCCGCCGCGACGCCGGCTCTGCGTCGCGCTCCGACCTTCGCCCGGGGTTCCCGGCCGCGGCGCGCGTCAATACGTTGCGACGGTGATGCCGAGCAGCGCACGAGAGATCGCCGCCCGCTTTCCGGCAGACTTTCTGTGGGGAGTGGCAACCTCAGCTTACCAGATTGAGGGGGCGCTGGACGCCGACGGGCGTGGGCGGTCGATCTGGGAGGCATTCGCCGAGCGCGCGGGCGCCATCGAGCGTGGGGAGGACGCGTCGCTCGCGTGCGACCACTACCGACGCCGCGACGACGACCTCGAGTTGCTGCGGTCGCTTGGAGTGGGGAGCTATCGCTTCTCCATCGCCTGGCCCCGCATTCAACCCAGCGGAGCCGGCCCCGTGAATCGCGCCGGGCTCGCCTTCTACGACCGGCTGGTGGACGGGCTGCTGGAGGCCGGCATTCGCCCATTCCCGACGCTGTACCACTGGGACCTGCCGCAGGCCTTGGAAGATGCCGGCGGGTGGGCCGCGCGCGAGACCAGTGCGCGCTTTGCGGACTATGCTGGCGTGATGCTGCATGCCCTGGGCGACCGCGTGCGCGATTGGGCGCTGTTCAACGAGCCGTTCATCTTCACTTCGCGCGGCTATCTGCTCGGTCGATACGCGCCGGGACGTCAAAGCGTCGTCGACTTCCTGCGCGCGGTGCATGTCGTCACGATGGCGCACGCCGAGGGGTTTGCCGCGGCCAAGGCGTCACGCCCTGACGCGCGCGTCGGATCGGTCTTCGCCATGGCTCCCTGCGAACCGGCCACCGACTCCGAGGACGACCGCGCCGCCACGGACTACGCCGATGCGGTCTTCAATCATCTCTTCCTCGACCCGCTGTTGAAGGGATGCTATCCGCAGGCGTTCCTCGATAGTGTGCCACTACAGGCGCTGGCGATGCGCGCCGACGATGCCGATCGCATGCGCACGCCGCTCGACTTTCTCGGGGTCAACACGTACTACCGCCTGGTCGTGAGCAGCGGCGGCGACAATCGCCCCGACCTGCCGTACTTCCTCTTCGACATCCTCTCGGATGAGCGGACCACGGGTGCGCACGCCGACTTCTCGTCGTCGGTGCGCAACGTGCGGCGCATCGAGAACGCGTTCGGGCGCAGCGAAGGCAAGCGAACGGCGATGGGGTGGGAGATCTGGCCGCGCGCGTTGCACGACGTGCTGCTCTCGATCACTAGCGCCTATGGGGCCATCCCGATCGAGGTGTGCGAGAGCGGCTGCGCCTTTGACGAGTCGCCCGCGAGCGATGGCGTGGTGCACGATGCAGGACGCATCACCTATCACCAGGCGCACATTCTCGCGGTCGCTGATGCGCTGCGCGCCGGGGCCAACGTGCGGAGCTACCACGCGTGGAGCCTGTACGACAATTTCGAGTGGGCGTCGGGTTATCGGCCGCGCTTTGGCCTGGTACATGTCGACTTTGCGACCCAGCGTCGCACGTGGAAGCATTCGGCCCACTGGTATCGGGAGGTGTGCCTCGCGGCGCGGGAGTCGGGGCACGTGGCCTCCCGCAACATCGCTCCCCTTCACGGGTACGGTCGGTAATGCGGTCGATTCTCCTTCTTTCCGACGTCGACGGGACGTTGCTCGATCGTGCGGGGCAGTACGCGATCGGCGCCGGTGAACTACGGGCGGCGGGCACCCGAGTGACCCTGGTTCTGGTTTCGAGCCGTACGGTGCTCGAGTTGTCGCAGAATCAGCGCGCCCTTGGCCTCCAGGGACCCGTCGTCGCCGAGAACGGCGCCGTGGTGGCGTGGCCGTGGCACGAGTCGCTGCGCACGTATGGCACACAGGAGGAGATCGACGGGTGCACCTGGTGCGTGCGGCACGTGGGGAGACCGGCTTCCGAGATTCGAGAGGCGTCGCGCAGTGCAGCACACGCCGCCGGTGTCGCGTATGTCGACCAGGCAGATGTCGAGCCGACGCTGGGGCGGCGCTGTTCGGTGCTGCTGCGCCCCGTGCCGGGGGCGAGCGATGCGTCGCTTGCGCCGCTCGCGCAGGCACTCCGTGTCAACGGATGGACGGTGGCGTCGGGTGGTGCGTGGCTCGCCGTGACGGGCGACGCCGACAAGGGGCGGGGCGTGGTGGTTCTGCAGTCGGCACTGACTGGGCTTGGCCAGCGTTATGACATCACCGCAGCGGTGGGCGACGGCGACAACGACGTTTCGCTCTTGCTGGCGGCCGACCGACGGTTCGTGATCGGCCGTGATGACGGCACATGGCACCCTTCCCTGCGTGCGCTCCCCGACGCAGAGTGCGTGCCTACCCCCGGGATCGCTGGCTGGCGCGAGGTGTTGCGCCAGCTGACCGCACTGCAGGAGGTTTGATGGCCCTCGTTCCCACGCGCCCGCGCTGGACGCTCAGCATCCTCACCATACCGCGGCGCGAGCCGTACCTGGCGCATCTGCTCGAGTCGTTAGGTGAGTCGCGCCTGCCACGCGGCACCGTCATCGACGTCGTCTACAACTGGGACACGCGCGAACGTCCGCACGACGTCGTGCGCCGGCTGCGTCGCGTGGGGCGGGGGCTCGAAGTCAACGTGCATTTCAACACGCATCGCCCCACCATCGGCAGCGGGCGGATCCAGCAGCTCAATCACTGCAAGACGCCGCTCATGGCCTTCATCGACGACGACCTCACGGTCCACGGTGACCTGCTCGGCGTGCTCGAGGAGCAGATGCGGAGCCAGCCCGTTGGGATACTCGGCGTGCAATCGCTGGTTGAGGGGACGGATCGGCGCTTCAAGCCGCGGCGCTCCACGCCGCGCATCGACCTGAACGGCCTGCGCTTCATGCCGGTGCAGGGCATGCTCGTCGCCGGCTATCGGCGCCTGTTCCTGGACATTGGCGGATTCAACCCGCGGCGGGAGTTCTGGGGGGAGTGGACGGAGTTCAACCTGCGCATGTGGCGCAGCGGCTTTCCCACCGCCTACGCCATGAACGGCGCCTACCTGCGTCACTGGGAGAAGGCCCCCGAATCGCCCACGCGCAACATGTCGGGGCGCGAGGATCACGTGCTCTGGGGGCTGCTGTGCACGGCGCTGGAGTACGATGCGATCGACGAACGCGAGGACACGCGCGCCTTCTGGGATCTGGTCGAGTCGCGCTACCTGTCCTACGCCTTCGGCGCCGATGCCCCCAAGCGGGACCTCATGCGCTCCGCGCTCCGGCTCGCCCCGCGCTTGAGCTCGGAGTATCCGGCGATCGCCTCGTTTCGAGATCGTGTCCGCGAACACCCGTTCCCGTTCATGCCGTTCCACCAGTTCACGGCCGATGATGTGAAGCGCGTGCTCCAGCATGCCGAGTCGCGCATTGCCGAGTACCGCGACGACGTGTGGGACTCGCCGCGCACGCGGGCGGTGCGCTGGGTGCGGCACCGTCTCGCCACGGCGTGAGGCGGTCGCGGGCATGTTGTTTCGGTTCATGGCGAGTGCCGCGGCGCTCGCGATACTTGGCTGGTTCGACGTTCGCGACACACCGCACGCGGGCGACATTCGCGACACACGCGACGTATTGCACGCATCACCGGCGCAGGGGGCGCGAGGTTCGGGCGTGTCGCCAGCGATGAACGCGCCTACCGGCGCGCCCGACCCCGCCCAAGGGTTGGCGCCGGTCGCCGGCGACTCGCTCCGCACGCTTATCGACCGGGCGCTGGTGACGAGCCGCCCCGCCGACTTCGATCGCGCGCTCGCCTTCGTGGAGGCCGGGCTGTCGCGGAAGCCTAACGATGCGGTCCTGCTGCATTACCGGGGCTTCGTCCTGTATCGCAAGGCGAGCTACCTGGCCACCTCCGGACGCGATGCCAAGGTCGCGCGGACCATGTTCGAGGATGCGGAGCAGACGCTGGCTCGCTCGGCGGCCGCGCTGCGCTGGCCCGAGACCGCGGCGCTGCAGTCGGCGGTGGTCGGGCAGCTCATCAGCCTGGGCGGGGCGATGGCTGGCCTGCGGATGGGCGCAAAGTCGCTTCGCCTCCTCGACGAGGCGGTCGCCGCCGGGCCGGAGAACCCGCGCGTCTGGATGCTCAAGGGGGTCTCGGACCTCTTTCGCCCCAAGCTGTTTGGCGGAAGCGCGGAGAAGGCGGAGGTGAGCCTCAAGCGAGCGCTGGCCCTTTTCGCCAAGGATGCACCCGCGTCGCCCGCCCCGTGGTGGGGGCACGCCGAGGCGTACGGCTGGCTGGGGCAGGTGTACGTGAAGCAGGGGCGCCTCGAGGAGGCCAAGCTGGCCTACGCCAAGGCGCTGGATCTGCAACCGGGGAATGCGTGGGTGCTAGAGTTGCTGCTGCCGGCGGTACGAGGGGACGCGCGATAGGCGGCAGGCGCACACCGACACACCGCGCGGCCGAGACATCATGCCGTCACTCGTCCCCGCGTTCGCCGGGACAGGCTTCCCTACCTCAGGGACGTCACGCCCTCGCCCGCTCCAACGCCGCGGCCACCCCCTCGATGGGGGTTGGCAGATACAGGTGCATCCCGAGCGCGCTCCAGCCGTTCTTCCGGAAGAGCGAACGCCAGAAGGCAGGGGTGCGCGCCTCCTCACGCTTGAAGTCGCCCGTCGCATCATCGGCGCTGGAGAAGACCTCGAAGTAGCCCGCCCCCGGGCACAGTTCGGCGAGCGCCTTGAGGCCCGTCGCCAGCTCCCGGGGCGCCACGTAGTTCAGCACCCCGCAACTCAGGACGAGGTCGAAATCATCGGGGAGGCCGAGGGTCCCGACGGTGCCGAAGGTGCCTAACCGGATGTTCCGCTTCTTGCCGAAGCGCTCGACCGCGTACTCGCTGGCGTCAACGCCGTAGTAGCGCGCCCCGGGGCGGATCTTCTTGAGGGCGACCGACCAGTTCCCCTCCCCGGCCCCAACGTCGAGCACCTTCCGCACCGGGCGTTCGAAGAGATACTCGGTGGCCGCCACGATGAAGCGCAGCTGCCGTTCGATGTCGAGCGGCGACTTCACACGGTGCTTGGGGTGCCGGTACCACTTGTTGAAGTACTCGCGGTCGTAGTGCGTGGCGGGGCGGACGATCGACATGTCTGGCGAGCGGTAGGCGGGAAGCATCTCCCAGCGAACGCTGGGAACGAGTGACTGCAGTATGGCGGGAAGGGTGGGGGGAGCGCAGGGGGTCCTGCGCTTCACTTGTCTCGGCGATGACTTGCGGTGAGACTGGTGGAGCCGCGCACGCCCCGCATCGACCGCGTCCTTCCCGTCTGCCCAGCCTCCCGTGACCTCTCCTGACGCGAGCGTGTTGCCGCCGCCACTGCCATATCGCGCCGAGGGGCGCGTCGCCCGGCGGAGCTGGGGACGGATGCCGTCGGGGGAGCCGGTGCATGCCTATGACCTCAGCAACCGTCGCGGGACGGTCGTCACCGTCCTCACGTTAGGCGCGATCATCGCGGCGGTCGAGGTGGCGGGGCGCGACGGGGAGCGTGACGACGTGGTGCTGGGGGTGGACGACGTCGACGGCTACCTCACGCGTTCGCCGTACTTCGGCGCGGTCACCGGCCGGTATGGCAATCGCATCGCGCAGGGGCGCTTCATCCTCGACGGCGTGACGTACTCCCTGGCGACCAACAACGCCCCCAATCACCTGCATGGAGGCGTCGTCGGCTTCGACAAGCGACTCTTCACCGCGCGCGCCGTCGCGTCGGCCGAAGGGGCGGGAGTCCGCCTGTCGCTGGTGAGCGCCGACGGCGATGAGGGGTATCCCGGGGAGGTGCACTTCACCGTGCGCTACCTCCTCGACGACGACGACCGCCTCGTGGTCGACTACTCGGCCACCACCACGCGCGCCACGCCGTTCAATCCCTGCCAGCACAGCTACTGGAACCTCGCGGGCGCCAGGTGCAACGACGTCCTGGGACATGTGCTGCAGCTCCGCGCCTCGCGCTACACCCCGGTCGATGCGACGTTGATTCCCACCGGCGCGCTGACCCCCGTCGACGGAACACCGTTCGACTTTCGCACGCCGACGGCGACCGGCGCGCGCATCCGCGACTCGCATCCGCAGCTCGCCCTCGGGAACGGCTACGATCACAACTTCGTGCTCGACCGCCCGGTGCAGACCAGCGCACTCGCGCACGCCGCCCACCTGCATGACCCGCTCACCGGGCGCACCCTCGACGTGCACACGACCGAACCGGGGCTACAGCTCTACACCGGGAGCTGGCTCGATGGCTCCATCACGGGCAAGGGCGGTCGTCGCTACCCGCAGTACGCCGGCGTCTGCCTGGAAACGCAGCACTTTCCCGACTCGCCCAACCACCCCGACTTCCCGAGCAGCATCCTGCGGCCGGAGCGCGCCTTCCGCTCGCGGACGGTGTTCGCATTCGGCGTGGCGTAAACGAGCGCGGAGCGCGAGCTCAGCGCAGCGAGATGATCGCCTCGCTCACCGTCTTGCCGCCGGTCGTCAACTGCCGGCTCACGCGCATCCCGATCCACGCGCTGGTCCGTAGCCCGAAGGGCGACAGCTCGACGGTGAGCTCGCTCCCCACCGAGCGATAGTCGACGCCATGCGTGCCGGCGCGGTCGGTGCCGCGCCCGACGTCGCCGAACACGTTGCCTTGCACCCGGCGGGCGTACAGCCAGTGGCCGAGCGCCAAGTCGGGATAGAGCAGCGGCAGGTGGTACGTGGCCCCCACCCGCGTGAGCGACTCGTGGAAACGCGAGCTGTAGCCGCGGGGGAAGCGGACGAGCGAGGAGAAGCGATAGCTCCCGGGACGTTGCAGCTCTCGGGCCGCATCGAGCACCAGCGCGTGATGCTTCCAGGCCCCGGGGAGGTAGAGCGCCGCACTCAGCGTCGCCTGGTGTGACGTGTAGTCGGTCGGGGGCGGGGTATGGCGGTAGTACGCCGAGACCACCGCCCCCACGGGAAAGAGGTCGCGATAGGCCGCGCTCTGCACCTGCGACGCGCTGAGCGCGTAGGTGAGCGTCGTGAGGTCGCCGTTGTTGTTCTCGTTGCGGAACGCCACGGGCTGGTCGCTGATCTGCGTGCGTCCGAGCGTGAGGCCGGCCGAGAGCGACTGCCGCACCTGCCCCGTGAGGCGCGTGAGCGGCAGGCGAAGCGACGTGGTCACGGCGCGTTCGTTCCAGGAGTAGGGCTGCGTCACGTCGTTGCTGTCGGCGTACGTCGACGCGCGCGAGCCCACGCGCGCCGCCACGTCGACGATGACCGGGAGCCCGGCATAGCTCGCCCCCGCCTCCAACGACAGCGTGCGCTCGTTGACGTTGAACGTAGGCCCCACCATCACGCCAACCGTGTTGAGCACGTTGCGCGACTCGGCAAAGAGCGAGGTGTTCACCCCGTCGCTCGCCGGCGCGATGGACAGCGAGTGAAAGTCGAAGAGACGCGACCACCCGGCGAAGGGGCGCGAGCGCCACTCCGTCGATGGCAAGGCATCGAGGAGGCTCCCCCCCTGCTCCTGCCGCGTGAGCTCCTCGGCGGCCGCCGTCGTGTGCGCCACCGTGAACGGCGCCGGCACGAAGCGCGCCGGATCGAGTGGCATCTCGGCCACATCGTAGCCACGAACGGAGTAGTCGCTGAACGCCAACCGGTCGCCGTCAGGCGACAGCGCCGGCCACATGGCCCCCATCCGTCGCGACGTCACCTGCGCAATGGCGCGCGTGGTGAGGTCGACCGCGTAGATGTTGTCGAGCCCCGAGTGCGGGCTCCCGAAGGACACGCGCGTGCCATGCGCCACGGGGCGCGAGATGGCGTCGTGCGTGAACGGGATGATCGTGTCGGCCGCGGCGCCATCGAGCGGGAGGCGCACCAACGCATTGCCGCGCGAGCGATCGACCGCCACGACGAACAGCGAGCGCCCATCCGCCCCCCACGTGGGGGTGACCAGAAAGTGCCCCGAACCGTTCGGGATGCGCTGCACCTCGCGTCCACTGCCGGCCTCGAGGATCACCAGCGACGCCTCGCGCGTGCGCGCGAAGTCGACGGCCACGAGGCGCGTCCCGTCGGGGGAGAGTGCCGGGGAGAACAAGCGCGAGCGATCGGTGAGGCGTCGCACCTGCTTCGTGTCGAGGTCGAGCGTCTTGATCACCAGGTAGCTCTCCTCACCCCAGCGCGGCGACACCTCGTACTCGCTCCACACCACCGTCTTCCCGCGCACGTGGAACTGCAGGTCGCCGAAGAGCCCAACGGTTCGGTGCAGCACCTCGACCTTACCGTCACGAAGGCGCACCAGGCGGCGCGTCGTGCCCAGGTCGCCATAGAGCGCGATCAGGCTCCCATCGCCCGCGTACTGTGGGAGCGTGAACTCGTAGTAGTCGGCGCGGGCGCTCGACAGCACCGACGCCGGCGTCTCTACCACCGTGCGCTGCTGCGCGCGCCAGGTGGAGTCGGCGGCGCGCACCGCATCGGCGTGCAGCTGCACGAGTGTGCGCCCGGTCTCGCGCTTGAGTGCCATGCTCAGCGCCACCGGCGCGATGGGATTGCGCGCCGCCCGCGTGATCACGCGACGCCACGCCGAGTCGCCGTAGGTCCGGCGCACGTGCGTCGTGAGCAGGTAGCCGAGTTCGTACCAATCGGGGTAGTACGTGCGATACGATCCCTGCCACGCCTGATGGTATCGATACGGTTCACCGGCGAGCGACAGGGCGCGAATGCGCTGCGTGAAGCTCGGCTGTCGCCCGCGTCCGTCGGCGGTGAGCGCCGTTTCCATCCCCACCGCATCGCCTTCCCAGAACCAGGCGGGGAAGTAGAGCGCGCCCCCGAAGAAGGCCGTCGTGTTGTCGCCGAAGAGCCGCGCGAGGATGCCGATGATCCCGGTGCGCACCGCGCGCTCCTGCACGATGTGTCGTCCCTCGTGCACGGTGAGGAGCGAGTACCACTCCACCGGCCCCATCCCATCCACCGTCGTGCTGGGAAGCGCATACCACTGCGAGCGCCGCGGCCCCCACGCCACGAAGGCATTGGAGGTCATCGACGAACTGTTGAGCACCACCGGGATGCGCTCCGGCTTGCGCGCCAGCGTCTTGGTGAGCGGCTCGTACGCGCGTTCGAGCAGGGTGACCGCGCGTTGCGCCTCGCGGGCGAGCGAGTCGGGGTAGATGACGGTGAAGTGCGGGGCGTCGATGCGCCGCCAGTGCAGTCCGCGCGGATTCTGCTGCGATGAGAGGGAGTAGAGGATCGGCGCCTGCGCCGTCGCTACGCGCGCGGACGCCGCGATCGTTCCTGCGATCGCCGCCGCGATCGTCCCTGCGATCGCCAACGCGCCGATGCCGCCACGCGCGCGGTCGCGCAGGGCGCGCGGATCGCGCGGGAGGGGGCGCAGGAGGGGGCGCACGAGACAGTCCATCTGACGGCGCGTCTTCACGCTACCGCTTCGTGCGACGCACCCCGCGCCCCGCCATTGCCCCAGTGAGCTTCCCCTCGCTCACGGCGAGTGCCCCGTTGACGATCACGTACTGCATCCCCTCGGCCAGCAGCTCGGGCTGCTCGTACGTCGCGCGCTCGGCCACCTTCGCGGTGTCCATCACGATCACGTCGGCCTGCCACCCCTGGCGCAGCGCCCCGCGCTTGCCCAGGCCCAACGCGCCAGCCACCTCGAACGACGAACGCTGCACCATCTGCTCGAGCGTGATGACCTTCTTGCCGAGGACGTAGTCGTGCAGCTTGCGTGGATAGGTGCCGTACTTGCGCGGGTGCCCATCGGAGCCGTCGGAGCCGGTGAAGACCCAGGGCTCGCGCATGAAGCGGGCGATGTCGTCCTCGTTCATGTTGAACGACGCGACCCCTGCGTCGCCGTCCATGATGATCTCCAGCGCGGTGAGGATCGGGTCGGCGTTGCGCGCCTTGGCCACCTGCTCGAGCGTCTTCCCCACCAGGGCGCGGTCGCGCCCACCGGTGATGAGGAGGGAGGCGGCGCCCCCGCGACGGCGCATGTTGTCCTGCATGGCCGCCACCAGGCGGTCGCGCTGCTCGGGGTTGGTGATGCGCGAGCGGAGCGAGTCGCGCCCGCCGGCCTCGGCCCAGCGCGGCAGGAGCGCCGCCCCCACCCCCGTCCCGCTCGCGGTGTAGGGGTACTGGTCGGCGGTGACCTTCTGCCCCGCGCGCTGGGCGCGCGTCACCAGCGCGATCACGCTGTCGCTCTCTCCCCACACGTCCACGCCTAACGCCTTGATGTGCGCGATGTGCACCGGGAGTGCCGCCTCCTTGCCGATGCGCAGGATCTCGCGAATGGCCCCCATCAGCCCGATGGTGTACGAGCTCTCGTCGCGCAGGTGCGAGTCGTACACGCCGCCACGCACCCCGGCCTCGCGGGCGAGGGCGATCACCTCCTCGGTGGTGGCATAGCTCTGCGGCGCGTAGTACAGCCCGGTGCTGAGCCCCAGCGCCCCCTCGTCCACCCCCTTGGCCACCATCGCCTTCATCTGGGAGAGCTGGTCGGCGTTAGGCGCGCTCGACGACGCCCCCAGCACCTTGCCGCGCACCGAGCCGAAGCCGACGAAGAGCGCGGCATTGGTCCCGATCCCGTTCTTCTCCCAGCGCGTGAAGGTGTCGGCGACATCGACCGGACCGCCGCCGTCGTTCCCCGTGATGACCGTCGTCACCCCCTGCATGAGGTAGGCGGCGTTGGTGCGGCGCTCCACGCGCGTGCTCTGCAGGTCGCCAAAGGTGTGCGTGTGCGGATCGATGAACCCCGGCGCGACGATGAGGCCGCGCGCGTCGATCTCGCGCGCCCCCTGGATGCCGGCGCGGCGTGCGTCGCCCACGAAGACGATCGTGTCGCCGGTGATCGCGACGTCGGCCACGCGCGCGGGGGCCCCCGTTCCGTCGATGACGGTCCCGCCACGAATGAGGAGCGCCGCACGATCGGGGCGCTGGGCCCGCGCGGCGAGCGTGGGGACGGCGACCGCGACGACGAACGCGGTACCAAAGGCGAGGCGCGAGACGGAGAGCGACATGGAGCCGTCGGAGGGCGGAAGGCTGCTTGGAACGGCGGCCGGCGGACGGCCGGACCACGGGGGCGTCGCGGCGAAGCTACTGCCAGCACGCACACCCGACCACTGCGCGCGGTCGCGGTGCCTCGTCAGCGACGCAGCCGACGCGACGCGGGGCCGGACAACCGTCCGGCCCCGCGAGGCGCGCACCAGGCAAGAACCGATCGGGTCAGAAGGGGGGAACCAGGAGCCCGACCGTGTCGCCCTGGGACACGGAGATCTCGTCGCTCAGCGTCGCGCGACGTGTCGCCAGCCGGCGCACCGCGAACCGCACCGGCAGCGCACCGCCCACCATGTCGTTGGGGATCACGAAGCGCTGGCTGGTGAGGCCACCCACGGTGCCAAGCCGCACCGAGCGCAGCCCCTGAATCACGAAGACGTTCGCATCATTGAAATGGCGATTGTCGACCTCGACGTACGCTCGGCCAATGGCGGCGCGCACCGCCGCACGCGTGGTGTCGGGGACGACGTGATACGCAATCGGCACTCCCGGTGCCCCGGTCGCCATCACGGCGCTCATCGCCAGGTGCAGCATCATCGAAGACATCGTCGCCCCCCGGGTGTGGTTGCCCCGTCGTACCCGGCGCGTGACGCGGCGTTCCCACCACGACGGTACGCGTTTCACCCGACGGAACGCAGCGCGCGAGCGCCTTCGTGCAAGGGGAGCGCACCAGGTGCCGTGCCCGCGCGTGCGCGCCGACGATCGTCCGGTGGATCTTTACGGCGTTTTATCGTTTGGGACACACGGGCATCGCCTCGGCATTCTCGACCGATGCATGCGCGGCTCCATCGGCGACGCTCGTCCTTTCCGGGCGCGCCCCGGCACCATAACTTCGCCCCGCTCTCCCTCCCCGCGTGGGCGGTTCGGTGCGTGCGCCCGCGGCGAATGAGAGTGGCCAAATGGCCGTTCGGTTTTCTCCCGCATCGCACTGGAGATCCACCATGGGTGTCCTCGGTCAGGTTCGAGCGTCATTGCGCGCTCTCCTCGCCGCGTCCGCGCTCGTCACTGTGGTGAGCGGCGTCGCCTTGGCACAAGGCGGCACCATCACCGGCAAGGTGGCGGCACAGGGTTCAGGCGAGCCACTGCCAGAGTCCCGCGTGATCGTGGTCGGGACGCAGCTCTTCACCTCCACCGGCGGCGACGGGCGCTACACGCTGCGCAACGTTCCCGCCGGCACGTACGACCTGCGCGTGCTGCGCGTGGGGTACACGGAACAGAAGAAGTCGATCACCGTCGCGTCGGGGCAGAACTTGACGGTCGACTTCGACATGCCGGCGGCCGTCATTCGCCTGGCCGAAGTCGTGACGACCGCCACCGGCGAACAGCGCCGCGTGGAACTCGGCAACTCCGTCACCTCGGTCGACGTCACGCAGCGCACCTCCACCGCCCCCGTGACCGACGTCGCCTCGCTGCTCGTGGCGCAGTCGCCCGGCGTGCAGGTGATGCCGGGGAACGCCACCGGCGTCGGCGCGCGCGTGCGCATTCGCGGCGTCAACTCCATCACGCTGGCCAACGACCCGATCTACGTGATCGACGGCGTGCGCATGCGCTCCGATAACGGCTCGCTGTCCGGGAACATCTTCACCGGCGGCGGCGCCCAGAGTCGCGCGCAGGACATCAACCCGAGCGAGATCGAGAGCATCGAGATCGTGAAGGGACCGTCAGCTGCCACGCTGTACGGCACCGACGCCTCCAATGGCGTGATCGTCATCACCACCAAGCGTGGCCGCGCCGGCCAGACGCGCTACAGCGTCTTCGGCGAGCAGGGCCTCATCCAGGATCGCAACACCTGGCCCACCGCCTACACGCTGTGGGGGCGCGCCCCGGCCGGAACGACGCGCAACTGCACCAATACGTCGCTCACGCAGGTCTCCACCGGCTTCTGCGTCGCCGACTCGCTCTCGAAGTTCAACCTCTTCGAGAACGACCGCACCACACCGCTCGGCACGGGGAACCGCCAGACCGCCGGGATGCAGGTCTCCGGCGGCGTGCAGGCGGTGCGCTTCTTCGTCGCGGGACAGTACGAAAACGAGGAGGGGCTGCTCCAGATCCCCGAGTTCGACCAGCAGCGCCTCGATACGCTCAACATCAAGATCAAGGACGAGTGGGCCACGCCCAACGCGCTCAAGCGCGGGACCTTCCGCGCCAACATCGACGCGGCGCTCTCCCCCAAGCTCGACGCGCAGTTCTCCTCGGGCTACATCACGCTGGCCAACCGCCTGCCGCAGAACGACAACAACGCACTGGGCCTCCTCTCCAACGCCTTCGGCGGCCCCGGCTACGAAAACGGGCGCACCAGCACGCAGGGCTTCAACCTGCACGGTTACCGCGCCTCGACGCCCGCCGAGCACTTCCAGGACGTGTACACGCAGTACATCAACCGCTACATCGGCTCGTCGAACGTCAACTATCGTCCGCTGAGCTGGCTCGCTGTGCGCGCCGACGCCGGCGTCGATTTCATCGGCCGCATCGACCAGCAGTTCTGCGCCCGCGGGAACTGCGCCGACGTCGGGACCACGCGCCTGGGCTTCGTGCAGGACGACCGCACGAACATGCGCACGATCACCGCCAACGCGATCTCCACCGCCTCGTACAACCCGTTCACCTCAGTCGCCACGCGCACGTCGCTCGGCGTCCAGTGGGTCAACAACACCTTCGACCGCAACGGCGCCGGTTCGTCGAACCTCACGCCGGGCGCGTCGACCATCTCGGGCGGCGCCACCAAGCTGGCCGACGCCTCGTACGACCGGAACAAGACCTTCGGCGTCTTCCTCGAGGAACAGGTCGCCATCCGCGATCGCCTCTTCCTCACCGCCGCCGTGCGCTCGGACCAGAACAGCGCCTTTGGGACCAACTTCCAGCGCGTCTACTACCCGAAGTTCTCGGCCTCGTACGTCCTGTCGGACGAAGCGTGGTTCCCCAAGACGTCGTGGCTGAGCCAGTTCCGCCTGCGGTCGGCGTACGGCGCCTCCGGGGTGCAGCCGGGGGCCAACGACGCCATCCGCTACTACTCGCCCACCACGACCAACGTCGCGCTACAGGATCAGCCGGGGGTCACCTTCACCTCGCTGGGCAACGACGTCCTCAAGCCGGAGCGCGCCACCGAGTTCGAGGGAGGCTTCGATTCGCGCCTCTTCCAGGACCGTGTCTCGCTCGAGCTCACGTACTACCGCAAGCTCACGAAGGACGCCCTCATCGGCGCCGTCGTCCCGCCATCGCTCGGCACCGGCCTCTCGACGCAGCGCGCCAACCTGGGCTCCGTGCGCAACAGCGGGCTCGAAGTGCTGGTCAACGCACTCGTGCTCGACACGCGCAACGTCACCTGGAACACCTCGATCAACGGCTCGACCAACGACAACAACCTGGAGACGTTGGGCACCGACGCACAGGGGCGCCCGCTGGCTCCGCAGGTCGGCACCACGACGCGCAACCAGCCGGGCTACCCGCTCTTCGGCTACTGGCAGCGCCAGATCCGCAGCTACGCCGACGCCAATAACGACGGCATCCTGACACTCAGCGAAATCGTCGTCGATGACTCGTCGACCTTCGTGGGCTACTCGATCCCGCGCTACGAGGCGGTCTTCACCAACAGCGTGGAGCTCTTCCGCAAGCAGCTGCGCCTGACGGCCCTCTTCGATTACAAGGGCGGCCACCACCTGCTCAACGGCACCGAGCGCATTCGCTGCGGCAGCCGCAACAACTGCTTCGGTGCCTACGACAAGTCCGCGCCGCTGTGGCAGCAGGCCCGCGCCGTCGCCGTGCGCGAGCACGCGTCGCGCACCCAGGCCGGCTACATGGAGAAAGCAGACTTCCTTCGCTTCCGCGAGTTCTCGGCCAATTGGCTCCTCCCCAAGTCGCTCACCGCGCGGGCCTGGGGCGCCAAGGACGTCTCCCTCAACTTCGCCGCCCGCAACCTGAAGATCTGGACGGACTACAGCGGCATCGACCCCGAGAGCAACTCCGACGTCGGTTCGACGTCGTCGCTCCCGAGCGATTTCCAGGCGATGCCCGTGCCGACCTACTTCATCCTCCGACTCAACGTCGCGTTCTGACCCGCGCGAGGTGACTACTCAAATGATCCGATACATCACGCGTTATCGGGCAGTGGCCCTGGCCGCCGCGGTTGTCACGCTGGGTGCGTGCTCCCGCGATCGCCTGCTCGGCGTCACCGACCCGGACATCATCGCCCCCGACAACCTCAACTCGGCTGATGGCGCCGAGGGGCTGCGCGTCGGCACCATCCGTGTCTTCAAGCTCATGACGGCGCTCGACGAGAGCTCCTGGTTCTACGGCGGGCTCCTCGTCGACGAATGGAAGTCGGCCGACACCTTCACCCAGCGCGACGAGACCGACCAGCGCAACGTGACCGAGGAGAACTCCCTCGTCACGGTCGCCTACCGTCAGATCCATCGCGCCCGCATCCAGGCCTTCTCGGCCGCCAAGGCGCTGCAGACGTTCCAGCCCACCGCGCGCGGCAAGATCGGCGAGATGTTCTTCATCAAGGGCTACGCCGAGCTGCAGTCGGCACTCGACTTCTGCAACGGGCAGCCGTTCGCCGATCTGTCGACGGGGACGCCGGACATCAACGCCGCCATCGATGGCCCGGCTGCGTTCAACACGGCGCTGGCCTCGTTCGACTCCGCCCTGGTCGCCGTTGGCAGCGCGACCGACACGCTCTCGCTGCGCGTGAAGTACTCATCGCAGGTCGGGCGCGCGCGCGCGCTGCTGGCCACCGGCAAGTTTGCCGAAGCGGGGCAGGCGGTCGCGGGGATTCCCCGCACGTTCACCTTCAACCTCACCTGGCCGGGCTCGCAGGGGATCGAGGATAACCTGATCTGGGGGCTCGCCACCTCGGCGCGGCGCTACACCGTGCAGGACTCGGCCGACACGCAGGGCGGGCGCATCGTCAACGCGATGCCGTTCGTCTCGGCGCAGGACCCGCGCGTCCCGACGACGAAGGTGGCGACGCTGCGCTTCGGTTTCGACGGCGTCACGCCCTACGACCGACAGGGCGTCTACCCGGCGTACAACTCGCCAGTCCCGGTGGCCAACTACGTCGACGCCCAGCTCGCGCTGGCGGAGTCGCAGCTGGCGGCCAGCAACGCCGCGTGGCTCACCACCCTCAACGACCTGCGCACCGGCCCGACCAACATCGGGACGCTGACCATCTCGGGGCTGGCACCGCTCACCGATCCAGGGACGCAGGCCGCACGCTTGCAGCTCCTCTTCCGCGAGCGCGCCTTCTGGACCTTCGGGCGTGGCCAGCGACTGGGCGACCTGCGGCGCCTGATCCGCCAGCACGGCTTCACCGCCGCGCAGGTCTTCCCGGGCGAGGGTGGCATCAACCCGCGCAAGAACGCCGCGTACGGTCCCGACGTCACCCTCCCGGTGCCGCAGGCCGAGCGGAACAACCAGAAGTACACGGGGTGTACTGATCGGAAGGCGTAGGCGATCTGCTGCTCCGCGCCGCGCCGTTGGCGCGGCGCGGAGCGCAGGGCTGTGGCGTGGGGGTGCCGACATCGGCACCCCCATTTTTCATTTAGGCAATCGCAGGGGGCGCGTGGGTGCACCTGACGGCGTGCACACGTGGCGTGCGCAGGTGACGTACATGGTCCTCGATGATGCAGGCATGGTGGGGCCCATCGGGTGACCTAACGACGCGGATCAGGGGGCCGCACGGTGTCGCGTGTCGAACCGATGCAGAGGCCGGCCTGCGGCCGCGCGACCGCGCGGCGTGCACCGGCCTCCCGACACGGGAGGACTCGTGAAACGCACGACTGGACTGGCAACGGTGCCGCTGGCCTTGCTCGTCGGCAGCACCGGGCTCACCGCACCACTGGGCGCGCAGATCACCGAGGTCGCGCGCACGCCGATTGCCGACGCGGCACAAGTCACCTTCGGCTACCTGTGCGACGACCGCTTCGTCATCCGCAACGACGGCACCAAGCCGATCGACCTGGCGTACGGCGTCGAGAAGGGGACCGAGCACTCGAAGCTCGCGCTCAATGCGCGCGAAGCCGTCGAACTCGAGTCCAAGTCGAAGGCGGCGATGGAGCTCTGGATGGACGGAAAGCTCATCGCCAGGGCGATCAAGGAGAAGCGGAAGTGCAAGGACTTGCGGGGGAACGCCTCGGTGACGGTCACGCCGCTCGAGGTGGCGACCGACGAACGCACGCGCCCGAACTACGCCTACGGGATGCCCTATCCGTTCTACGACCCGTGGGGCTTTTCTCACTTCTATGGATACAGGTCGTTCGGCTATCGCCCCTACTACACGCGGGTGGTGGGCTACCCGATCGTGATTGGCGGGACGCGACGCGGCGGTGGGCGGCGGCGATAGCGGCCCGCCGAGTGGCGCTGGTCACCCATCCCGCGTGGCCAGACGGGACGAGAGCGTCGCCGAGTGCCCCTCAGGCGCTTCCCCCCTCCCGTCGCCCGTGCGCCATCTCCCCCGGTCGCGAATTCGCTCCAGCATCGCGCGCCCTCTGGTCGTAGAATAGGGTGGTCCCTGCGCATCACCCTCGTCCGGAGTTCCGCCCCGATGCCCACCGCTCGTGCATTCGTCGTTTCACTGGCCGCCTTCGCGTTAGGCGCGCCGCTGACGCCTGGTAGCGCCCAGGCACCTCGTCCCATGACGTTCATGGACCAGCAGCTCATGCGACAGGCGGGGGGCGCCGCCCTCAGCCCCGATGGCAACTGGATGGTCTACACGATCTCGGTGCCCAACTGGAAGGAAGCGAAGCGCTATACCGACATCTACGTCGTCAACGCGCGCGAAGGGCTCTCCAGCACGCGGCAGCTCACCTTCACGAAGGACAAGAACGAGAACGCCCCGCGCTGGTCGGCCGACGGGAAGTTCTTCGTCTTCAGCAGCAACCGCGATGCAGCGGGCGGCGCACCGACACAGCAGCTCTACATGATGTACCCCAACGGGGGCGAGGCGCAGAAGATCACCGACGCCAAGGACGGCGTGGGCACGTATGCCTTCTCCAAGGACGGGAAATGGCTCGCCTTCAGCGCCGGCAAGAATGACGAGCAGCAGGTCTGGGTGCTCCCGGTCGCCGGGATCGACACCGCGAAGGCGCGGCTGCTCACCAAGCACACGACTCCCGTGGGGTGGTGGCGCTTCTCGGCCGACAGCAAGCGCCTCTACTTCATCTCCCCCGACTCGGTCGACAAGGCCAACAAGGAGCGGATGGAGAAGAAGTTCGACGTGAAGATCCGCAACCAGGACATCCCGCTCAACCACCTGTGGGCGCTCGACCTGGCGACCGGCAGCGAGAAGCGCCTCACGTCGGGCGACGCCTTCTCGGTGGAAGGGGTCTCGCTCTCCAACGATGGCAAGTGGGCCGGCCTGCGCGCCCTCCCCAACGACCGCTACGCACGCACCACGATGGAAGGGGGGAACCACGGCGACCTGTACCTGCTCGACCTCGACGCCGGCGCGCTCGAGCGCCTGACCGAGAACCGGGGCATCTCCGAATCGAACCTCTCGTTTGCCCCTGACGGCAAGACCATCGCCTTCTCGGCGTCCGACGACTTCGTGTACTTCCGCGCCAACAAGGTCTACGTGCGCGACCTCGCCGCCACCAAGGGAGCGTGGAAGAAGCTCGGTGCCAGCTACGACGGCGACGTGACCATCGGCTGGTGGTCCGACGATGCGAAGACGATCTACTTCAACGATGGCGTGAAGGCGACCAACCAGGTCATGGCACTCGACGTCGCCGGCAACACCGTCAAGCCGGTCACGAGCTATCGCGCCGCGCTCAACGCGCAGAAGGACGACGAGAGCGGGAAGCTCCTCGTGCAGTACAGCGACCCCAAGACGCCCGCCGTCCACTTCGTCCTCGACAAGGCCGATGACCTGGCCAACAAGGGGGCGTGGCGGCAGGTGACCAACGCCAACCCGCAAGTGGCCAACTTTCAGCTGGGCGAAGAAGAGGAGATCTGCTGGAAGTCGGTCGACAAGAAGGAGACGTGCGGCATCCTGGTGAAGCCGGTCGGCTACACGGCAGGGAAGCGCTATCCGCTCATCGTCGCCATTCATGGCGGCCCGCAGTCGGCGGACATTCTGACCTTCAACGGTGGCTACGGCGCGCAGGCCTACGCCGGCGACGGCTACATGGTCCTCAAGCCCAACTACCGCGGCTCGACCAACTACGGTGAGGCGCACAAGTGGGGGATCGTCAACGACTACTTCAAGAAGGGGTACGAGGACATCATCACCGGCGTCGACAAGCTCATCGCCGACGGGATGGTGGATGGTGACAAGATGGGTGTGCTGGGGTGGAGCGCCGGCGGGCACTGGACCAACTGGATTATCACCCACACCACGCGCTTCAAGTCGGCCTCGTCAGGCGCCGGCACCGCCAACTGGATCTCGATGTACGCGCAGAGCGACATGCAGGACGTGCGCGCCAACTACCTCGGCGGCAAGCCGCCGTACGAGGACTTCGAGGCGTACTGGAAGCAGTCGCCCATTCGCTACATCAAGAACGTGAAGACACCGACGATGATCCACGTCGTCGATGGCGACCCGCGCGTCCCGCGCCCGCAGAGCGACGAGCTGCATATGGGGCTGCGCAAGGTCGGCGTCCCCACCGAGTACTTCGTGTACCCCGGCTTCACACACGGCATCCCCGACCCGCGCAACCAGCTCCTCAAGTCGGTGGCCGAGAAGGCGTGGATGGATCACTGGATCCTCGGCAAGGGGAAGTTCCAGTGGCAGGACGTGCTCAAGACGCTGGAGGAGCCAGCGGCGGCGCCGAAGGCGGCGACGACGTCGAACCCGGAGTAGCGCGGAACCGTCGCGTATGTTTGGTCGTACGTTCGGGAGGCCTCGCGCTCTGGCGGGGCCTCCGTTCGTTTCCGGCGCTCGGCGCCGGTCACATGTCCCTCACCACTCGACGAGATGAACCTCGACGCCGCCGCGACCCCGCTCGTGGTGCTCGCCCTGGTCGGAGCGCTGGCCGTGCTGCTCGCGGCGGCCAGGTGGTTCACCGCGTCGGCCGAGAACGTCGGGCTGGCGCTCGGCATGTCGCCCTTTGCCGTTGGCGTCTTCATTGTCGCGCTCGGGACCTCCCTCCCCGAACTCGTCTCGTCCATTCTCGCCGTCAGGCAAGGCACGTCGGAGATCGTGGCCGGCAACGTGCTGGGTGCCAACACCGCCAACCTCCTCTTCATCCTCGGCGTCGTCGCGGCCACCTCACCACGAGGGATTCGCCTGGGTGAGCAGTACATCGCGATCGACCTCAACTTCATGGTGGGCTCGGCAGTGCTGCTCTCCATGGCGATGCTCGATGGCGACGTGGAGCGACTCGAGGCCGCGGTGTTGGTGCTGGCCTACGTGGCCTACATGGGCTACCTGGCAACCGAGGGAAGAAGCGAGAGTGCCGACGCGGAATTCACCGAGGCACGGGGGGACGATGCGCAGCGGAAGCCCGCCATTCGCGTGCGCGACCTGCTCGTGCTCGTGGCAGCCGGGGCCGGGATCTTCGCGAGCGCGAACGTCACGTTAAGTGCGCTCATCACGCTGTCGGCGCGCGTCGGCATCTCGCCCGCCATCGCGTCGCTCACCATCCTCTCGCTCGGCACGACCCTCCCGGAGCTGGCCGTCAGCGTCTCCGCGGCCCGCTCGGGGCGCGCCGAGATGGCGGTCGGCAACATCCTGGGGTCGTGCATCTTCAACGCCCTGGGCGTCGTGGGCATCGCGGCGCTGGTAGGGCGGGTCGACGTACCGTCCGACCTGTCGCGCCTGCCGCTACCGTTCTACGCAGCCAGTGCGGTGCTGTTCTACCTGCTCACGCAGGACAAGCGGGTCTCGCGCTGGGAAGGGATGCTCTTCGCCCTCCTCTACCTCATGCTGCTCGCGGAGCTGGCGGGCTTCGGCTGAGCGGCGGCGCGGTCCCGGCGCCCCACGTCGCACCGCGGAGCGGCGACGAGGGGAAGACAAGTGCGCGACACTCGGCTTCCCGTCGGCTTCGTCTCGTACAGCCGGTCAGTCGGCGCGCAATGTTTCCACGGGATCGACGCGGGTGGCGCGCCAGGCGGGGAAGAGGGCAGCGATGGTCGCAACCGTCAGAAGCAATCCGCCAACCCCGAGCATCGTTGCGGGATCGCGGGGTGACACACCGTAGACCAGCTCGGCGACCTGTCGGCTGAGTGCGACCACGGCGACGGCGCCGAGCGCGATGCCCACCGCGATCGTACGGGTGCTCTCCCACACCACGTGCTGCAGCACGTTCCCCGTGCCGGCGCCTAACGCCATGCGCACGCCGAACTCGCGGCGACGCTGGTTGACGCCATACGATACGATCCCGTAGATCCCGACCACGGCGACGAGGAGCGCCACGAGTCCGAAGGTCGTGAAGAGCGTCGCCCCCAGGCGCCACGGGCGATACTCTGGCTCGAGATTCTCCCGCATCGCGGTCACGGTGGCCTCGCCCGCGGGCCAAGCCGCCTGCAACAGCGTGCGCACATCGGTCCGTACCGCGTCCAGAGCCGGCCCGTCGGCGCGTACCACGAGGCGGGTGCCGAGCCAGTCGGGGATCGGTGGTTGGTCGAGCGAGGCGTAGTACTGCGGCATCGCCGCCTCGATCACATTGTCGCGGCGGGCCGTCTCAACGACGCCGACGATGGTGAAGCACGGCGCGGCGCGCGTGACGAAGACCATGCACTCGCCGATCGGCGAGCGATCCTTCCACAGGATGCGCGCCATCGCCTCATTGATGACGATCTCGCGGGGCGCCGCCCCCGGCCCTGCGGTGCTGAATCCAGTGCCGCGCACGATGCGAAGTCCAGTCGCGGCGAAAAACTCTGGCGAGACGATGCCCAGCGTCGGCTCGTTAGGGCCGAACGAGCCGGCAGAATCGCGCCCTGTGTAGAACTGCAGCACCGTGAAGCCACGCATGGGATCCATCGCCCCTGTGGCGACCGCCTGCACGCCGGCACGCCGCCGCAGTCGAGTCGCCACGTCGCGCATGGCCGACGCCACGGCAGGAGCCGGCGGGGCCGCGCCATCGGCGAAACGTACGCCGGCAAAGAGCAATTGGTCGGCATCGTATCCGATGTCGAGCGCCTGCACGTTGTGCAGGCTGCGAACGAAGAGCGCGGCGCCGGAGAGCAGCACCACGGCGAGCGCCGCCTGCACCATCACGAGTCCGCTTCGCAGTCGCGAGCGGTGGCGCCCACCGCCCCCCTGGGCCGAGTGGGCTAGCGCCGTCGAGACATCGGCACGACTGGCCTGCAGCGCGGGGACGAAGGCCGCCACCAATCCTACCACAAGACCCATGGTCACCGTGAATGTGGCCACGCGCCCGTCGAACACGGAATGACTCCACTCAACGTCCGGCAGGAGCAGCGTGCGCAGCACGGTGCCGCCCCACGTGGCGATCAGCATTGCACCGGCCGTCGCGAGCACCGCCAGGAGCAACGCCTCGACGGTGAGCAGGCGCATAAGCTGCCGCCGTGAGACGCCCAGCGCCATGCGAAGGGCGATCTCGCGCCGCCGCGATAACGCCCGAACCAGCAGCAGATTCACCGCGTTGGCACACGCAATAAGCAGCAGCAACGCGGCGCCCCCGGCCAATCTGGTGCTGATGAGGAGCTCCTGGCCCGGCGCTCCCGGACCCCGCGCCTCCACAATCGATCCTGTAGCGACGGTCATCAGCGTGTCGCCCCGCTCCCCGTCCAACGCGCCGTTGAGCGTGCGCGCTGCGGTCGTGGCGCGTGCCGCGAACGTGCGGTCGTCGAAAAGGCGTGGCACGCGAGCCACCGTGCGCAATCCATACTGATTGGTCGATTGCCACCACGGCTCACGCATCCACTCCGGCTGCGGATAGGTGGCGAGCGGAACCCAGACGTCGCCGCTCTGGATGTCGAGGCCACGAAAGGCAGCGCCGAGCACGCCAATGACGACGTGCGGTGTACGTCCGATCAGCACCGTCTGCCCCAGTGGGTCACCACGCGTGCCGAACTTGTCGCGCCAAAAGGCCTCGCTTACCACGACGACGGCCGCGCCTTTGCCGAGCACGCCTTCATCTGCCGTGAACGTTCGCCCACGCGCCGGTCGCACGCCGAGGACGTCGAAGTAGTTCGGCGAAGCGTACGTCACGCGCACGCGTGGCGCCGCCAACTCGCTCCCCATCCTCACGCTCCAGTCCGTGGCATAGACAGCCACCTGAGTGGAATCGCCGGTGGCACGGGCCATCGTCTGGTAGAGCGGGTAGTGCAGTGCCTGCGAGGTGAAGGGAATGCCGCCGCCCGTGCGGAAGTGTCGCACCCAGACGCGCCGTAGGGTCTCGGGCGACTGAATGCCGCGGGGCGCGCGGAGATAGAGCTCGTCGAGGAGCGTAAACGTCGCGGCGTTGGCGCCGATGCCCAGCGCCAGCGTGATGGTGACGAGCAGCGCCACGCCGGGCGAGCGGCGCATCGATCGGAGCGCATAGCTCACGTCTTGCCGCACCGCATCGATCAGCGGGAGCCAGGTCTGCCGGCGTGACTCTTCCAGATAGCGCGTCCTGTTGCCGAATCGCCTTCGCGCAGCCCATGCATCGCCGTGCTGCATCGCCTCCAGTTCCACGTGCAGCTGCATCTCCTCCTGCAGCTCTGCGTCGTAGGTATTTGGCCGTATCAAGGTCCGCAGCCGATGGCGTACGCCGTCGAGCCACGACATCAGGGCGCCTCCGCACGGCCGAGCACGCGCGCGATGGCCAGCACCACCGTGTCGAAGTCGGCGAGTTCCTGTCCTAGCTGCCGCTTGCCGGAGGCCGTGATGGTGTAATAGCGCGCCTTGCGCCCGGTGGGCGAGACGCCCCACTTGGACGTCGCCCATCCCGCTTTCTGTAGCCGCTCGAGTGCCGGGTAGAGCGATCCCTGCTCCACCTGCAACACGTCAGCCGAGAGCTTGGCAATGTGCTGCGCGATGGCATACCCGTGCAGCGACCCCAGCGTGAGGGTGTGCAGCACGAGCATGTCGAGCGTGCCGGGGAGCAGGTCGTTGCGGGAAGCGCGTGGCGGCATGATAGGTCGACTGTCTGACTATGATAGTCAGACAACCTACCTATGCACCCGCCGACGTCAAGCCCTGCAGGCGCGCAACGCCAGCGCGACCGGACATTGCACTGGCAGTCGCCAGCGCGCCGGCGACGTTCCGTCGTCCGTCTGCTAGAGGGCTGCTAGTGCGGCGCCGCCACCGACAGCACGCGCTCGATCTCGGCGACCAGCGCCTCGGCCTCGATCGGTTTGGAGACCACGGCGGCGAGTTCGGCGCTTTCCCGGTCCCCCTCCTGCACGGCACCACTCAGCAGGACGATCGGCAGCGCTGGGTACCGCGCGTGCGCCTGGCGCGCCACCTCCAGCCCCGACATCGTCGGCATCGTCCGGTCGGTGATGAGCACCTCGTAGCCGCCATGCGTCGCGCCCAGCATCTCGAGCGCCTGCGTGGCGTCGCTGAAGGCGTCCACCACATAGCCGGCACGCGTGAGCACCTTGGTGATCGTGCGGAGCACGTGCACGTCGTCGTCGAGCAGCAGGAGGCGCGCCCCGTTAGGCGCGCGGCGACGGAGCGGCCGGCGCGGGCCGGCATCGGGCGAGAGGCGGGCGCCCGCGCTGGCCGGCAGCAGGATCGTGAAGCAGGCCCCTTCGCCGGGCTGCGACGTGACTTCGACCGCACCGCCATGCCCTCGCACCACCCCGTCCACCACCGAAAGCCCCAACCCCGTTCCCTGATCGGGAGACTTGGTGGTGAAGAAGGGCTCGAAGATGCGGCGGCGCACCTCCTCGCTCATCCCCATGCCGTCGTCGCGCACGGTGACCCGCGCGTAGAGCCCGGCGGCGATCCCCAGGCGCTGGGCGATGGCGTCGGGAATCGTCGTCTGTTCGAGCGTCACCACGATGTGCCCGCGCTGGTCGCGCATCGCCTGACTCGCGTTCACCCCGAGATTCATCAGGACCTGCGTCACCTGCGCCGGATCGGCCACCGCGATCACCGGTTCACCGGGAGGACGCCACCCGATCTCCACTGAACTCGGAAGGGTGGATCGCAGCAGCTGCACCGTCTCGTCGATGATGGGATCGAGGGCGACAGGGAGACGATGCTCCGCCTCGGGGCGCGCGAAGAGCAGGATGCGCCGCACGACGTCGCGCGCGCGCGTGGCGGCGGTGCGAATGGCGAGGGCCGAGTCGGCGAGCTCGCTCCCCGGCGCCGTCTCCTCCCCTAGCAGCTCGGCGTGCCCGAGGATGATCGTGAGCAGGTTGTTGAAGTCATGGGCAACGCCACCCGCAAGCGTGCCGAGCGCTTCCATCTTCTGTCGCCCCTGCAGGCGCTGCTCGAGCGCGAGGCGCTCTTCGGCGGCGACGATCGCCGCCTCGCGCATCCGCCCCAGGATGCGTTCCGCCTCCTCGCGCCGACGCTCGGTTCGGGCTGTGCGCAGCCCCACGAGGATCGCCAGGACGGTCGCCACGAGCACGCCGAGCGCCGCCACCTCGTACACGCGTCGCACCCATGCATTGTAGCGCGACGCGTCCATGGTGATCCCGACATACGAATGGACGGAGTCGGCGCGCCCGGCCGTTCCTGCAATCGGTGCGTAGGCCCGGATCCCCGAGCCCCACGCCGTCGCGCTTGGCCCGCGCTCGACCACCGTCACCCCGGTGCGCGCGATCTCTCGCTCACCCTCGGTGGGCGTATCGCGCTCCATGATGTGCGCCGCCTGCGAGGTGGTGTCGCCGTCGAGCACGTAGTACATCGTGTCGCCGCGCACGATCCCGCTGTACGCGAACCGGATGTCGGGGTTGGTGCGCAGGAGGACGCGCAGCGGCGCCGCCGCCGCTCGATACTCCGGTGAACCGGTCTGCGACGAATCCCGCAGGCGCGCGTGCGCCTGGTCGTCGATGATCGCCGCCGTCGATTCGGCCGTGCGTCGCAGGTAGGTGCGGAGGTCCTCCAGCAGGATGTGGCGGAGGGCAACCGACACGACGGCGATACTCACGATCGCCGTCATCACGATCGCCGCCGCGGTGACCATCCCGGCGTTCCACGGCGAACGCGAGTTCGACGTCGCTACATCGGGTCGCGATGCAGCAGACGCCGAAGCGTTGGGTGATCGCGGCGGCGCGTCCGGTGGCATGTCACAAGTATCGGACATCAGGCCGATCGTGCAAAGCGAATCGGCACATCCCCCTTTTCGCGGTCGCGCCCTGCGGCTGGCCTCGCTAGCACCGCTACGACGCGCCCGCTACAGCGCGCCCGCGACGGCGCGTCGATCGGGTGGGCGACA
>ERZ795044.498-NODE-498-length-36783-cov-6.692660_pt1 | contig 36783 bp, 33 predicted proteins | sample MGYA00375128_ERZ795044 | MGnify/ENA primary metagenome ERZ795044 (study PRJEB30173, sample SAMN05720213) | anaerobic digester metagenome | isolation source: active sludge of municipal wastewater-treating anaerobic digesters | place: USA | collected 2014-12-22 ...
CGTCTGCTCCATAGCGCCATGCTCGAGCATCGGGCGGACGCCGCGGGCGGCAGGGCCGCGGCGGGCCTCTCCGTCGGCGGCGGGACGGTCCATGTCGGCGGCGGGAATTCCGCAAACGCGCCGGCGCAGGGCATTATCATGAAATCTGATAAAATGAAGGTCGTCAACAAGGCTCCCTATATCCGGGAGGGCGTGTGGAAGCGCGGCCTCGACGATATGTTCTTATTGCGCGCGAAGCTGGTGGACGAGGCGGAAAAGGCCCCGACCGGCTCCGCCCCCACTCAGCAGCACGGGCGGGTGAGGACCGGCAAGCGGGACCGCCTCGACACGGCGATGGACGTGCTCGACCCGGTCACCTCCTCCGCCAGCTCCGTCTCCGGCGTGATGAATTCCGTTTCAAAGGTCTCCAAATTCGCCCCGCATGTAAAGGGGTTCGGCGACAGCCTCGGCGTCGTCACGAGCGGCATCAGCATCAGCACCGATATTTACGATCTTTATAAAGACCCGACATGGCAGGGCGTTCTTACGCTCATCAGCGATACGGGCAAGTTTGTCACCGGCATTCACAACGTCGTCGGCGACGTGAAGGACATCGTCTCCGCGACCGGGGTCAGCGACGTCACCGGGATCGGGAAACTGGTCCCCGGCCTCCAGTCGGTCCTCGGCCTTTTGGACGTCGCCGTCGGCATCGGCGATATGGTCGAGCAGGGCAAGGCAAGGGAAAACGCCAAAAAGTTCGTCGTGACCATGAAGACGAAGGCCACCGCCGCCGGCGTCGACCTTGAGAACCCCAAGGGCGCCATCACCAAGGAGTTAATGGGGCTGCGCTACGACGCCGACGAGACCGCCGCGGTCGCCGGGCGGATGAAGAGCGCGCTCTTCCATGTCGGAAAAAGATTCCGTTTCGACCCGTCCGATTCGACGGTCGGCGACAAATACCGGGAGCTCAAAAGCGCGCTCTCGGCCGCGCACGGCAGCGTCGAATCCGCCCAGACGGATTACTCCGCGAGGAACCGGGTCTTCGGGGCGGCCACCGTCGCGGCCACGGCCTCCGGCAGGCAGCGCTCGGCCTATCAGGCCGAGCGCGACAAGCTCGCCAACATGCAGCGGATCCGCGAGGAGCGCCGCCGGGCGGTCGATCAGGCGGAGGCCCATGTCCTCAAGAGCAGGGGCTCCCGCGATCTCGCGAAGAAGCGCAAGGACAAAGTCGCCGCCGCGTTCCAGTCGGAGGGGATCGACCTCGACGCCGTGGCGAAGGATAAGCGGGAGGATTTCCACCCGATGTCCAAGCTGCAGATCATCTACGAGCACCGAAAGGCGGCCGAGGAGAGCAAAGCCACGGCCACCCAAGGGCCGGGCACCCCCGCCCCGGAGCCGAGGGACACCTCCTTCGAGGCCCTGATGCCCGCTTTCCGCGGGGTCATGGCGTTCTATATCACCTACGAATCCAAAAACGAGGACGTCTGGTCCTTTTACAGCGGCCTCGAAGCGGCGGAGAGCGGGCTGGCCCAAGCGGAAGGCATGCTGGAAAACGCCAAGAAATCCCTCGCCGCCCAAGAGGAGATCATCGGCTCCCACACCGTCTCCACGGAATCCATGCCGCATAAGAGCGACACCGAGCACGAGAGCCTGACGAGGGAAGAGGAGCTGCGGAAGGGCGAGAACCGGACCGCGCAGAAAAAGTATCTGGACGCGCTCGAGGCCTATAAGAAGCCGAAAGCGGACTTTGAATTTTTTAAATCCTCGTTCGAGCAGGGCTATCCGGGCGGGATCAACGACTCCAACGCCGACAAGATGGTCAGCACAAAAGATACGGCCGAAACCGCCGCCAAAACAAAAAAGGGCTCCTACGCAAGCGCGATGGCGAAAGCGCCGCTCGCCTTTGAGAAATTCGCGAGCTCCATCCGGATGGGCGACCTGATGAAGAAAAAGGCCGGGCAGGAGATGTTCAACGCCGGCATCGACATCCTCAAGGGCGTCCTCGACACCGCGGCCGGCATTTTGGACGTCACCGGCGTGGCCTCGTGGATCGGCGCCTGCGTCAGCGCCTTCAGCGCCGCGCTCTCCATCTCGAAGATGATCGCCGAGCGCGTCCAGAAGCGCCTGCGCATCGGCATGAACCTCACGCAGACCATGGAGGCGCGCCGCAAATATGTGACCGCCGCGCTCTCCTCCTCCACGGAGGCCGTGGAGAAAACCGATCCGGGCAAGATGACCGACGAGCAAAAGGCCGCCGAAAAAGAAAAACTGCGCGCCAACGCCGGTTTCTCCCACCTGGGCAGATACAGCAGCACCTCCGACGAGCTCACAAAGCTTGACCAGATCATTCAGGACATCATCGACGAGGCCTACACCGCCGCCAACGCCGAGGAGATCGAGCAGGCGAGAAAAGAGGGCAAGTCCGAGAAGGAGATTGCGAAGATCGCGCACGTCACGCGGGAGGGAAAGCGCTCCCACGGCAGGGACACCACCCGCCTCTTCAAGCGCCTGATCTGCTTCGAGATGGGATCCCCCAAGGGGAAGCGGGCCGAGCTCTCCGACATCGCCATCTACCGCAACGCCGCGAACATGCTGATCGACGCCGCCAAAGAGGCGCATGACCCCGGCACGGTCAAGACTTGGCGCGACGCGATGAAGGCGAACCCGAAGCAGACCGCTGTGGCCAACCCGGGCGCGGACGCGATGCCCGGCATTCAGGCGCTCTCCGACCTCGGCGCCCTCAAAAAGCTCTGGGACCCGCTGCCCTCCTTAAAAGATGTGGCCGAGAAGATGAGCGCCGAGCGCAAGGATTACCGGAATCTGATCAAGAACCCGGCCGTCCGGGTGTTCCCGGAGCTTGTCCAGTGGCGCGCCGACGTGGGCACGGGATTCCACCATTTCGACGAGTCGGACGAGGAGGTCGCCGCCCATAAGGAGCAGTTCCTCTCCGGCTACGGCAGGGACATCTCCGGCACGGGCAAGGGCGCGTACGCGCAGCAGCATATGCGCGGCATGGGCGCGCGGCGTCTCGCCGGCGACATGTTCGGCGACCGGAACGCCGTGGTATAAAAAAGACCCCATTTTCCCGAACGTCAAGGAACGGAGGAACCATAAAAAATGAGCGAAAATGAAAACGAACGGACCCAAGTCCCGGCGGACGAGGCCGGCAAGGACACCGAGGAGACGGCCTCCCGCTTCGACGAGGAGACGTTTCTGAACGGGCTGGCGGACGGACTGCGCAGCTACGGCTTCGAGCCGACGGTCGACCATATGGAGGGATTCCCGGTCTCTCTGCACACCGCCTTCGGCGACGAGGGAGGGGAGAACGTGATCGCGCTGACCTGCGTCTTCGCCCCCTTGGAGATCCTGACCGGCGGCGACGTGCAGACCCTTCAGATCCACTTCGCGCTGATCGACCCCATTCAGACGGAGAATCTTGCGGAAGTCGACCATTTCTGCCGCCACTGCAACTGGAAGACGGCGACCGGCGCGTTTCTAATCCAGACGAACCTGAACGTCGTCTCCTACCGCGGCGGCCTCCTGCTGCGCGGCGAAACGGATCTTCTGGACGCCGAGCAGCAGGCGCTCGATCACTTCGCCCTGATGCTCCATTATATTGAATTTTATTACGATTCCCTCAAGGCGGTCTGCGAGGGAAAGAGCACCCTCGCCGCGGAGATCGAAAAGGGCAAGATTAAATAATTTCCCGAAAGCGGCGGGGCCGCCCCCAAAAAAAGCGGCTTTTGCCGGGGGAAACCGCCCGCTTTGAGGCCCAACCGGAAAAAATCGCGCGGCCCGGCACACATTCAGGCGGGGCCGCGGACGCACGGCCCGGGTTTCTTCCGGCGTTTTGCCCAAATCGCGAGAAAATTTGTTTTGGTGCTTTACAAAGGCCGAAAGAAACGGTAAAATGAAAGCGTAAAAGAACTTCCCTTTCCGGGAAGAAATTAAAGGAGCGACTACGATGGCCATTGATCAGGAGCCCAAAAAGGATCAGCTCAAGAGATATGAAGTTGTTCGCGAGGGCCGCGTGTATGAGAGATGCTTCAACGTCCTTGACGCGAAGGACCGCGCCCGCTCGCTGTCCATGCAGAACGCCGGCCACCCCTACTCCATCCGCTACGACGGCGCCGACCTTTTTGAGTTTGTAAACGGCAAAGAGGCCTGATCCATTCGCTCCAAACGCTTATTGGAGGCGCGATCCTTACCGGATTGCGCCTCTTTTTTTGCGCCGTTTGGTAATGGGGCGGCTCGCGGCCCGGTTTATACAAAAAAGCGGGGGCCACCGGATGGGGCTTCTTTTTTTATGCCGTTTGGTAATGGGGCGGCTTGCGGCCCGGTTTATACAAAAAAGCGGGGGCCCGCCGATCGGCGGGCCCCCGCTTTGATTTCCCTGTTATTTTTTAAGCAGCGCCCCGGTCGGGCAGGTGTCCACGCAGAGCATGCAGTCCCGGCACACGTCGTCCCCCCGCGTCACCATCGGCAGGTAGGGCTCCGTCACGGTGCCGCTGCCGCGGTATTTGAAGCCGAAGATGTGCGCGCCCTTCACCTCCGCGCAGATGCGCACGCAGCGCCCGCAGAGGATGCATTTGCTCGGATCGCGGAAGAAATACGGGTGGCTGTCGTCCCGCGGCAGCCGCGCCTTCTCACCGGTAAAGGCGAACTGATCCGCGCCGTACTGCGCCGAGTACTTTCGCAGCAGGCAGTCGTCCTGCGCGTCGCAGCCGCATTTGAGGCATCGGGCGGCCTCCTTGCGCGCCTCCTCCTCGGTGAACGAAAGCTCCGCCTCGTCAAAGGTGCGCTTTCTCTCCTCCGGCGGGATCTCCGCCGGATGCTGCTTGGGCAGCTTCTCCATCTCCTCGTACTCCGCCGGGTCCACTTCGCGGAGCGTTTTGCCCTTCACATGAAAATACGCGTCCGGCGCCCGGTATTCCTCCCCGCGTAGATAGGCGTCGATGGCGAGCGCCGAGCGCTTGCCGGCGGCGATGGCTTCGATCGCGGTCGCCGGCCCGGTCACGACGTCTCCGCCCGCGTAGACGCCCGGGAGCGCGGTCTTTCCGGTGGCCCCGTCGGCCGCGAGGCGGCCTTTTACGGTCTCGAGCGGGAATTTTTCATTCAGAAACGAGAGATCCTGCGTCTGGCCGACGGCGGAGATCACAAGATCCGCCGCGAGGTCGTATTCCGAGCCCTCCACCTCGGCGGGCCGGCATCTGCCGGAGGCGTCCGGCTCCCCGAGTTCCGTTCGAATCAGCGTGAGCACGGCGCCGTGCTCATCCTTGCGGACGGCCTTCGGGACCGTGAGCACGCGCAGGGAAACGCCCTCCGCCTCCGCGGCGGCGATCTCCTCGGCGTGGGCGGGCATCTCCGCCTTGCCGCGGCGGTAGACGATCTCGACCTGCGAAGCGCCGAGGCGGACCGAGGTCCGCGCGGCGTCGATGGCCGTGTTGCCGCCGCCGACTACGACGATTCTTTTCCCGGTCAGGTCGACGTCGCGGGCTTGCTCCACCCGGCCCAGAAACTCCACGCCGGTCAGGATATTTTCTTGGCAGGCGTCCTCGCCCGCGCAGCCGAGCGCCCATCCCTTTTGGGAGCCGACGCCGAGAAAAATCGCGGAAAAGCCCTCTTCTTTGAGGCTCTCGGGCGTGACATCCTTTCCGAACTCGATGCCATACCGGATCTCCGCGCCCAAAGATTCGATCAGGCCCGCCTCCCTTTCCAAAATGTCTCTGGGCAGGCGGTAGGACGGGATGCCGTAGCGGAGCATGCCGCCGGCTTTCGCGCGGCGCTCGAAGATCGTGACCGCGTGGCCCTTGAGCAGCAGGTAATACGCGCAGGAGAGCCCGGCGGGACCGGCCCCGATGACGGCGACCTTCTTTCCGGTCGCGGGGGCCTTTTCCGGCAAGATGATGCCGTGCGTGGCCTCATAATCCGAGGCGAAGCGTTTGAGCCCGTCGATCGCGATGCGCTCGTCCACAAGATTCCTGCGGCACTCGTCCTCGCAGGGACGGGTGCAGATCCTGCCGCAGACCGCGGGCAGCGGGTTTTGCTCCCGCACCAGCCGGACGGCCCCGGAATAGTCCTCCTCGGCGATTTTTTCGATATAATGCCGGGCGTCCACGTGCGCCGGGCAGGTCATGGTGCAGGGCGCGACGCAGTCCCCGGTGTGCTCGGAGAGCAGCAGCTCGAGGCAGGTTTTCCTCGAAAGGCGGATCGCGCCGCTCTCGGTGCGAATAACCATCCCCTCGGCGAGGCGCTGCCCGCAGGCCAGCGGATTCCCGCGCGCGCCGTCGATCTCCACCCGGCAGAGCATGCAGGAGCCGAAGGGCCCCAGCCGCATGTCGTTGCACAAAGCGGGGATCTCCACGCCGTTTCGGGCGGCCGCCTCGAGCACGGTAGAGCCCTCGGGCGCTTCGCAGGCTCTCCCGTTTAGCGTAAAATGCAGGTTTTCCATATCGAAATCATCCTTTCAGGAAGAGGTTCGCCGCATTTTTGCGGTTCGGCCGGAAAACGGGCTCCCGGCGGCTCTGGAACGGTACGCCCCGCGGCGGTCGAGCATAGGGAATTTTCAAAAACAACCCTATCCTTCCGGCGGCCACAAATCGGCGGGCATTTACGATGATGGCGCGTCGGCGGCCACACGCAAGCGGGCGCGGGGGAGCGTACGTACCCGTTCCGGTTTTGAAATCCGGCGCGGGCCCGGGAGCATGGGCGTCGGGGTTCGAGTCCCCGATCACCCGCGGGGTCATTCCGCCGGGGTGACCGCCTATGTCGGGGAGAAGGATGGTTCGAATCCCCGCTCGCGCGGGGATCATCAGACCACGGTCATCGGAAACGAGCAGCCGAACCCTGCCCTCCCGCTCACCCGGGGACCATCCCCGGACGCCCCCGGCCGCGGCGGCGCGATCTTTGCCCTCCCGCTCACCGCGGGGTCATTCCTTGCGGATCGCGCCGAACGGGCAGGTCTCGAGGCAGGTGCCGCATTTGATACATTTTTGCTGGTCGATGACATAGGGGATCTTGCGCGCCCCGGTGATGGCCTCGACCGGGCACTTTTTGCTGCAAAGCGCGCAGCTGCGGCAGAGCTCCGGGTCGATCAGATAGATAATCAGATCCCGGCACTGCTTGGCCGGGCATTTTTTCTCTTTAATATGCGCCTCGTATTCCTCGCGGAAATAGCGCAGCGTCGTGAGCACCGGGTTCGGCGCGGTCTGGCCGAGGCCGCACAGGGAGTTCCGGCGGATCTCGTCGGAGAGCAGCTCGAGCGTCCCGATGTCGCCTTCCTGCCCCTCGCCCTTGGTGATCCGCGTCAGGATCTCAAGCATCCGCTTCGTGCCGATGCGGCAAAACGTGCATTTGCCGCAGCTCTCCTCCTGCGTGAAATTGAGAAAGAAGCGGGCGATGTCGACCATGCAGGTGTCGGAATCCATGACGATCATGCCGCCGCTGCCCATGATGGCGCCGGTGGCGGCGATGGTCTCGTAATCGACCGGCGTGTCGAAGAGGCCCGCCGGCACGCATCCGCCGGACGGCCCGCCGAGCTGCACGGCCTTGACCGGCTTGCCGGTGCGGGAGCCGCCGCCGATGTCATTGACGATCTCATCGAGCGTCATGCCGATCGGCACCTCCACAAGGCCGCCGCGCCGGACCTTCCCGGCCAGCGCGAACACCTTGGTGCCCTTGCTCTTTTCGGTGCCGAGCTTCGCGAATTCCGAAGCGCCGTGCAGCAAAATCCAGCCGACGTTCGCCCAAGTCTCCACGTTGTTGATGTTGGAGGGCTTGCCGAAGAGCCCGCTCTCCGCCGGGAACGGCGGGCGCATGGTCGGCATCCCGCGCTTCCCCTCGACGGAGGCCATCAGGGCCGTCTCCTCGCCGCAGACGAACGCGCCGGCCCCCTGCTTGATTTGAAGATGAAAATCAAAGCCGGAGCCGAGGATATTTTCCCCGAGGAAGCCGGCCTTCTCCGCGTCGTCGATCGCCTTCTGCATGCGTTTGACGGCGATCGGGTACTCGGCGCGGGCGTAGACGACGCCTTCCGAGGCGCCGATCGCGTAGGCGCCGATCGCCATGCCCTCAAGGACGGCGTGCGGGTCGCCCTCGAGGACCGAGCGGTCCATGAAGGCGCCCGGGTCGCCCTCGTCGGCGTTGCAGAGGATGTATTTTGGGCCGGAGGCGCTCTTGCGGGCGAAGCTCCATTTGAGGCCGGTCGGGAAGCCCGCGCCGCCCCTGCCGCGCAGACCGCTCGCCTTCATCTCCTCGATGACTTCCTCCGGGGACATGGCGAGCGCCTTCCGCAGGCCTTGGTAGGCGTCCAGCGCCAGCGCCTCGTCCAGAGACTCCGGGTCGATGACGCCGCAGCGCGCGAGGACGATCCGGCGCTGCTTCTCAAAAAATCCTTCCTCGGCGCAGGCATGATCGGTGGAGCGCACCGCATATTTATAGATAGGCGTCCCGTGCAGGACATGCCATTCGAAAATCTCCTTGGCGGACTCCTCCGTCACGGATCCATAAAGGGTGGTGCGTCCCTCCTCCCGGATCTCGACGAGCGGCTCCGCGTAGCACATGCCGCAGCAGCCGGTCCCGCCGAGCGAGGCTCCCGCCTCCGGGTGGGCGGCGAGCAGGGATTCGAGCGTCCCGTAGATCTTTTTCCCGCCGGCGGCGATGCCGCAGCTCCCGAGCCCGACGACGATCTTCATTGTGCGGCCGCCTCCTCTCCGTGAGTTCCCCGGAATTCCCGGACAATCTGCCGGGCCTTGTCCGGCGTAAGCCTGCCGTAGACCTCCCCGTCGATCATCATGACCGGCGCTAAGGAGCAGCAGCCGAGGCAGGCGACGGTCGAGAGCGTGTAGAAACCGTCCTCCGTGGTGCCGCCGAGCTCGACGCCCAGCTCGTCCCGGAGCGCGTCGCCGATCGTCTCCGAGCCGTTGACGTGGCAGGCGGTGCCGAAGCAGAGCCGGATGCCGTGTTTCCCGGCGGGCCGGAGCCGGAACTGGGCGTAAAACGTCGCGACCCCCAAGATCTCCGGGACCGGGATCCCGGTCCGCGCGGAGAGGGCCTCCAGAATATCCGGCGGCAGCCAGCCGTAGGCCTCCTGCAATCTCTGCAAAAGCGGAATCAACAGGCTTTTGTCGCCCGAATAGTCCGCGAGCGCCCGCTCGAAGGCCGCGTCGCACTGTTTTTTCCCTGCACAGCTCAAAGAAAGCCCCCCTTTCAGCATCCATATTCTATATATTGTAAAGGGCTTCATTTCCGGTGTCAAGAAGAAAAAGCAGCTTTTTAACGAGGATAAAAAAACTTTTTTAAGAAAAGAAAGAAATGTTCCAAAGCGTTTTTCATTTGTTCGTAATAAAAAAAGTATTGTAAAAATGAATTTTTGAGTATACAGTTCCTTCATATTTCAGGTTTTGCTTGAACCGCTTTCTGCGTTTCAAAATATAAAATATTGGAGGCCAAAATGATGTCAATGCCGGATGTCCATCTTCAGGAGAGGTACGGTCTGTTTATCGGCGGCGAGTGGAGAGACGCCGCGGACGGCGCCACCTTCACCACCAAATGCCCCGCGAACGGGGAGCCGCTCGCAGCCTGCGCGCAGGCCACCCGCGAGGACGTGGACGACGCGGAAAAAGCCGCCCGGACCGCGTTTGAAACTTGGAAAAGGACCACGCCAAAGCAGCGCGCCGCCATTCTCAACAAGATCGCGGATCTCATCGACGAAAACAAGGAGCACCTCGCCATGGTCGAGACCCTCGACAACGGCAAGCCGATCCGCGAGACCATGGCCGTCGACGTCCCGCTGAGCGCGGCGCATTTCCGCTATTTTGCCGCCTGCATCCAAGCGGAGGAGGGCAGCGCCACCGTTTTGGACGAGACTTTCCTCTCTATTATCCTACGCGAGCCGATCGGGGTCGTGGGCCAGATCGTGCCGTGGAACTTCCCGTTCCTGATGGCCGCGTGGAAGCTCGCCCCCGTGCTCGCGGCGGGCTGCTGCACCGTGTTTAAGCCCTCGTCCGACACGCCGCTCTCCGTGCTCGAATTCACGAGGCTCGTGCAGGACGTCATCCCGGCGGGCGTCTTCAACGTCGTGACCGGCTCCGGCAGCAAATGCGGCCAGTACATCCTTGAGCACAAGGGCTTCCGCAAGCTCGCGTTCACCGGCTCCACCGAAGTGGGCCACGCCGTGGCCGAGGCCGCGGCCGACCGCCTGATCCCCTCCACGCTCGAGCTCGGCGGAAAATCCGCGAACATCTTCTTCGACGACTGCAACTGGGAGCAGGCCATGGACGGGCTGCAGCTCGGCATTCTCTTCAACCAAGGGCAGGTCTGCTGCGCCGGCTCGCGCGTCTTTGTGCAGGATACGATCTACGATAAATTCATCAAGGAGGCCGTTAAGCGTTTCGACGCGGTCAAGGTCGGCCTCTCGTGGGAGCCGGACACCCAGATGGGCTCCCAGATCAACGAGAAGCAGCTTGAGAAAATTCTCAGCTATGTCGAGATCGGCAAGGAGGAGGGCGCCGCCGTCGCCTGCGGCGGCTTCCGCGTCGCCGACGGCGAGCTCGCGAACGGCGCGTTCATGCGCCCGACCCTGCTCACCGGCGTCACCAACGACATGCGGGTCGCGCAGGAGGAGATCTTCGGGCCGGTCGCCGTCGTCATCAAATTCCACGACGAGGCGGAGGTCGTCGCCATGGCCAACGACAGCGCCTACGGCCTCGGCGGCGCCGTCTGGACGAAGGACCTCAACCGCGCCATCCGCGTCGCGCGGAGTGTCGAAACCGGGCGCATGTGGATCAACACCTACAACCAGATCCCGGAGGGCTCCCCGTTCGGCGGCTACAAGGATTCCGGTATCGGGCGCGAGACGCACAAAGTCATCCTCGAGCACTACACGCAGATGAAGAACATCATGATTAACCTCGGCGAGGCCCCGACCGGCTTCTACCCGGCCCCCTGAGCCATGCGCGACGAGGAACGCGTCTGCTTCAACTACCCCTGCAAGCGGTTTCCGGACTGCGCCCGCGCGAGAGGCAAAGGCTGCTGCTGCGTGGAAACGGACTGGTACGACGAGGACACCCTCGCCCGCGCCGTGAAGCCGGAGGAATGCGGAAAAGGAGAGTATCCGCTGTTTCTGCCGGCGCGGAGGTAAGCGTTTGGCCCGCCCATAAACTGGGCGGGCCTTTTTATTTTCCGGTCGGAGGCGAGCGGGCTTTTCGCGGGAGGCTATGGGGAAACGGCCCCGCGGCGGGGCGGTCGGGCAAAGCCGCCCCGCCTTTGTCAAAAAAAAGCATCCGTGCCGGAGGCGGGCGGGCCTTTTTATTTTCCGGCCGGGAATGGGCGGGCTTTCCGCGGGAGGCTATGGGGGAAACGGCCCCGCGGCGGGGCGGGCGGGCAAAGCTGCCCCGCCTTTACCGAAAAAAGGCGGCCGCGCGAAAACGGCGGCCAATTTTGATCGAAGTGTAAACTTTCTTTGAACCCCGCCCGCTTTTCCTTGACTTCCCGGGTGCCGGGCACTAAAATGAGCAAAAAGGAATTTTATGAAAGATTTGGATATCCCCTTTGGGTAATTTCAGAAAAAGCGGAAATCCTTCATAAAAGAGGCTCTATGCCCGCGGGTTGGGATCGGCGGCCGGCGGGCCCGGCTCCGACCGGGAAACGCGGGTTTCCCGGGCCGCCGCGGGGCGCGATCCCGCCGCAAAAGGCCTCCCGCCTCCGCCGAAAAACCGGCGGGCGCGGGAGAGGGGAAGGAAGAAAAAAGGAGGCGCCACTCTGGAAAGCAAACGCATCTGCCTGCTCAACGACTCGTTCCCGCCGCAGCTGGACGGCGTTGCGAACGCGGTCGTCAACTACGCGTCGATTTTGCAAAAAACCGGCACGGAGGTCACGGTCGGCATCCCGGAGTATCCCGGCGTGGAGGACCACTATCCGTTCCCCGTCGTCCGGTACCCCAGCTTCAATACCGTCGAGCGGTTCGGCTACCGGGCGGGTTACCCGTTCACCACGGAGCCGGTGCAGGCGCTCCGCAACTTCCGGCCGGACCTGATTCACTGCCACTGCCCCGTCATGTCGATGGTGATGGCGCGCACGCTCCGCGAGCTGACCGGAAAGCCGATCGTGCTCACCTACCACACAAAATTTGATATCGACGTCGGACGGGCCATCCGCTCGGAGTTCCTCCAGAAGGAGGCGCTCCGAATGCTCTGCAACAACATTGAGGCCGCCGACGAGGTCTGGACCGTCAGCCGCGGCGCCGGCGAAAACATGCGCAAGCTCGGCTATCAGGGCGATTACATCATCATGGAAAACGGCGTCGATTTCCCGAAAGGGCGCGTGCCGGATTCCGAACTGCGAAAGCTTGACGCCGAATACGGGCTGGACCCCAAGAGGCCGCTGTTTCTTTTCGTCGGCCGGATGATGTGGTACAAAGGCATCCGCATCATCCTCGACGCGCTCAAAATGCAGAAAGACAAGGGCCTCGCCTTTACCGCCGTATTCGTCGGCTCCGGCCTCAACATGGACGAGATCGTCAAATGCCGGGATTCCCTCGGCCTGCAGGCGGAATGCCTGTTTCCCGGGGCGGTCCAAGACCGGGAGCTGCTCCGCGCGTGGTACTGCCGGGCGGATCTGTTTTTATTCCCCTCCACGTTCGACACGAACGGCATCGTCGTGCGGGAGGCGGCCGCCTGCGGGCTGCCGGCCGTCGTCATCCGGGGGAGCTGCGCCGCCGAGGGCATCACGGACGGAAGAAACGGCATGCTGATCGAGGAGAACGCCGAATCCCTCTCCGCCCTGATCGGCCTTGCCTGCAAGAATCCCGAGGCGATCCGCAAGATCGGCGAGAACGCCGCGGCGGAGCTCTATCTCTTTTGGGAGGACTCGGTCGCGAGGGCCGCCGCGCGCTACGACGAGCTGATCGAACAATACCGCATGGGCATCCCGGAGCGGCCGCCGCTCAAATTCGACGGCATGTACACCGCGCTGGGGGGGCTCATCGGCGGGATGGGCAAGGTGCGGGAGGAGGGCGCCCGCCTGCGGCTAAAATACCGCGAGCATCACTTCCCTTTCCGCGGCCGCTATTTTTGAGCACGGTTTTTTCCCGCAAAAGAGCATGCAAAAAAAGGATCGGAGGCGGTTTTCCATGACGAGGCTCACCCAAAAAATCGACGGCCGTTATGTCGCGAAAGACCCGGAGGCCGCCGCGCAGAAGCTGGGCAGGACCGAGGATCTCTATGAGTCCATGCTCGCGGAGCGGGACGGCCTGTGCGAAAAGATCGCGCGGCTCCGCGCGGAGGACAAGACGAAGAGCGCCTCTTTCCGTCAGTTTCTCGGCGAAAAACTGATGCTGGAAACCCTGCTCGCGCGGTTTCGCATTTGGGACGCGGACTGACGCTTTGGGAAGGTGGTTGCATGAAAAATTTTGAATTATGGATGGATTCCTCCGGCAGGATCGGGGAATTCCTCGACGCGCAGCCGGACGCCGTAAAGATCGGCGCGCGTGCGTGGCGCTCCGGCGGCGGCGTCATCCGGGTCTTCCCGATCAGGCGCATGGGCAAAAACGGCCCGCCGGGGGCGCTGGTCATCCGGTATCCCGACGCGGGGGCCCATGGCGGGCGGCCAAGCTTGGCGGACCGGCTGCTGAAGCTGCTGGGCCGCCGGAAATAGGAACGGAACTAAGAATGGAAATAAGAACGGGCAGGCGGGATTTCCCGCCGTTTTTTAACGGCAAAGATAGGCGATTTTTTAGCCGAAAAAAGGCGCCGCCCATATTGATTGCAGATTCCGCAAAAATCGTGTATAATAACCCGCAGAAGTCGAAAGGAGGCTGTTTTATGACGGAAGAAGAAAAATTGGCGCTGATCCCCGTCGATCGGCCGCTTTATACGATTGAGGAGCAGACGCGGGATCTTCCGGTGGAGGATTTCCTCGCGAATTACTTTGATTTCGGCCGGTATTTTGCCTGCTGTCAGGCCTGCCCGAATTTCGGGAAATATTGGACCTGCCCGCCCTTTGAGTTCGACGTGGCGGATTACTGGCGGCGGTATCACACGCTTCGCGCCGTCGCGCGGAAATATGTGATCGACCCCGGCATCGCGCAGACGGCGTATTCTCCCGAGGGGCTCAATTACCTGATGGAGGCCGTCACCATCCCCGAGCGCCACAAACTGGCCGGCGATCTCGCGAGGATGGAATGGGATACGCCCGGCTCGCGCTATCTCTCCGCCGGCACCTGCGACCTCTGCGGCTACGGCAAATGCTCCCGGCTCTGCGGGCAGAACTGCGCCCGCGGCATCGACCTGCACTACTCCATCGAATCCATCGGCGGCAACGTCACCGCGATTACGAAGGACCTCTTCGGCTACGATATTCTCTGGATCAAGGACGGCCGTTTGCCGCCGTATTTTTCGCTCGTCGGCGGCCTGATGATCGTGTAAACTGCGAAAATTGGAAGAATAGGCTTTTTTTCCGTGTGAAATCCCTTGACAGAACGGGATGGGATCGTTAAAATAAAACCATCATTTTTATAATGCCTTATCAAAGGCGGCTGTGGGAAAGGCCCCCGTAGCCCGACAACTTGCGGTGACGCGTTGCCGATTCCTGCGGATTTCCCGAGAGATGAGGATAGACGGCAGTTCTCTTTGTTTCGGGAACTGCCTTTTTGTTTTAAAACAGAGGAAGAATTTCACAAAAATCCGTTGCCTTTTTTCGGGTGGATTTCCTTTATAAGGAGAGCCCCGCCCCGGCCATACGCGCCGCCCCAGCGGCCGCGGCATTCGTTTTTTTCGCGTGCGGAGGCATGCTTTCTATTATCCGCCAACTGACATATCCATCGACTGGAGGGTACTTACAAAAATGGAAAAGAAATCTGCCGGTAAGCCGATCCTCGGCGAGTGGAACACCCGCACCGCCGCCGCCGTCGCGGTCGGGGCCGTCCTGTTCGGCGTCCTGAAGGTCTGGGGCTCCATTCCCGATTTATATTTCACGGCCGCCATGCTCGTCCCCATCGTCGCGGGGGCTCTGCTCGGCGCGCTCCCGGCCGGCGTCTCCATGTTTCTCGGCAACTGTCTTGCTGACCTGATCGGCGGCGCGGGCTTCGGCTTCGACTGGTCCGTCGGCTACGGCATCCTCGGCTTCTGCGTCGGCCTGCTCCCGCTCTACGGCGCGAGGATCCGGGAGGGCGTCTTCACCATGAGACAGGCGCTCGTCTACGCGATCGTCGCCGTCCTTGCCAATTTTGTCGCGTTCGGACTCATCACCCCGATGATGTCCTCGGTGTTTTATTTCACGGATCTGGAAATCGCCTCTCTTCAGAGCCTCGCTCTCGGGGCCTCCAACTCCGCCGTGCTGATCGTCGCGGGCATTCCGCTGCTCTTTCTCCTCGCGAGGCGCGGCGCCGGCCGCGGCAACCCCGCGGGCGAGGAATAACGCCCGGACCGCGAAAGTTTCGCGGCGTCCCGCAGGACGCCTCCCGCCTCATTTTATAAAAAGGAAGGCCGCATAAAAAAACACGCAAAAAAAGCCCGGAGATCCGGGCTTTTTCTTTTTATCTATGGAAGCGGAGGCCCCGTGCGGCGTCCCTCCGGCCGGAAACGGGGCGCTCCGGCACCCCTCGGGTACGCGGGCGGGATTCCACGACCGACGTCGAATCCATCAGCGCGGATTACGCCCGGCACCCCACGCACGCGGACGGGAGGGCGACGCCATGGCCGCCCGGCGGATCCCCAGACGGGCCCCTGCGGGGGCCGCTTCCGGGAAAATCCCATGCTCACGCGTTTTGCTCGCGGATCTCCGCCTCATGGGGAGCGGTTTTCTTCTTCCGGTAGACGATCCACCAGAGCGCCGCGCCGAGCGCGACGCCGCCGTAGACGTCCAAGATAGAATGCTGCTTGAGGCACACCGTCGAGGCGCAGATCAGGGCGCACAGCGCCACGGCCGGCAGCCGGAAACGCCGCAGGGCCGCGCTGTGAAAGACGGCCCCGACCCCCGCGACGGCGCCGACGACGTGCATGCTGGGAAAGACGTTCGTGCAGGTGTCCAAGGAATAGATGATCCGCACCATCTCCGTGAAAAGATTCTCGCGCGGGAAGACCTCCGGCCGGAGGTTCTGCCCGTTTGGAAACAGCAGGCAGATCAAAAGGGAGGCCCCCATGCCGCCAAACAGAGAAATCATAAATTTTTTAAAGCCGGCCCCGTCTTTTACCAGCAGATACAGCCCCACCGTGAGCAGGCAGAGCGCCCAGAAATAATAGATCGGGACAAACCACTCCAGAAACGGGATCTTATCGTCGAGCGGCAGGTAGGAGACCCAATAATCCGCGTTTTCGCCGACCAGAGCCTCCGTTATAAAGTAGCTCAACATATAAAGCGGAAACAGCAGCGCGTACCACGCGTGCGGATTCCCGCGCAGCCATTCCCTCCATGTTTGCGAGCGTTGTTTCATTGCGATCCATTTCCTATCCGCCCGGTTACGGGCCTGTGATTTTCGGGGCGCGGCCCCGAAGGGGTTTAAAATACCGCAAACGCAACGCGCGCGGCGGTATCGTCGGCCATCGCCACGGCGGGCTGTCGGGACAGCCGCGTCACGGCGGCTTTGCGGCGCTTGCGGCTATTATATCATAGAACGGCCCCGCCCGGCAGACCGCCGATAAAAGTTTACATTTCCGCAAAAAACCGCCGCGCTTTTCTGGGGCGCGAGGCTCCCCATGGGCGCGAGGAAAAATTCGGCCGGGGCCTTTGGGCTTGCGGTTGTAAAAAGCGGCCCCGTCTGATAGAATGAACCTATCATCCCCGGCGAGGGGCGGCGGCGTGGCCTTTCCCCCGCGTTTTTTTCAAAAACCGCGTGTATTTTACATTTGCGGTTGTTCGGAACGTATAAACATTGTCGAAAAAAGGAGCGATCGGAATGGAGCGATACGAGGAAGCCATCTTCGAGGCCGTGACGAAGATCGTCGCGTCCACCATGGAGGAGAACGAGGACATCGTCAGCGCGGACGGCGGAAAACAGGTCGCCGCCTACTTTCGCGCGGTGTACGACGGCCTCGCGGGAAAAGAGCAGGAGACGGGCCGTCCCCGCGGCGGATTCGAGATCGCCGCGGAGGAGGGCGGGGGCTGGCGCTTTCGCGTCATCGGCATGGACGGCGAAACCGCCGGAGTCTCCCCCGTCTACCCGAGTCTGACGGTCTGCTTGGACCGCCTCCGCTCCATGTGCGGATGACAAAAACCGCATAAAAAGAAGCCCGGTTCCGCGCCGGGCTTTTTTCATCGGATTTTTCCCGGCCCCCTCCGGGGGAAAGCCGGGGAGCCAATCCCCGCGAAGCGCGCCTTGGGCGAGCCGCCCGGCGCCGCTTTCACAAGCGGGAAAACCCACCGGGGGAAAGCCGGGAGCCGGTTCCCGCGAAGCGCGCCTTGGGCGAGCCGCCCGGCGGAGCTTTCACATGCGGGAAAACCCACCGGGGGAAAGCCGGGAGTCGGTTCCCGCGAAGCACGCCTTGGGCGAGCCGCCCGGCGGAGCTTTCACATGCGGGAAAACCGGATGGACGAAATTACCGTTTATCCGGCCCCGGGGCGCCGCCCCGCCGCCTTCTCCAGCGAAAGCGGCATTTCAGCATCAGGGCGACGTTGCGGGCCGCGTGGCTCGCGTAAAAAAGGGCGGTCTGTTTCGCCTCAAAATCGTCGTCGCACCCGGCGGCGGGCTCCGGATAGTCCCCCTCGTAGACCTTTCCGGCGTCCAGCTTCTGCTCCATCTCCCGGATCGTGTAGAATTTTCTCCCGTCGAAGCGCTCGTCGACCGTGCTCAGCACGTCCAGAGCGAATTCGGAGCAGGTGAAGGACCCTTCGGCCAAAAAGCGCCTGTGAAACGGCACGCAAAACGCCGAGATCAGATTGTACGGGTACCGGTCGCTCTCGGCCGTCATCCGGGCGAGCCGCTCCTCGGTCCGGCGGTACTGCTCCTCGGTCACCGGCAGCGCGCAGATCTTCACCTTGGTGTCGCCGAATTCTTTCCGGTACCGGTCGGAATATTCGCGGACGAAGCCGCCGTAAAACGGCGTGTTTTTATAATGGCGCGCGTAGGAATACATCCCGTCCAGACCGCCGTCCAGCGAGATGGAGACATGGTTATACGGATTTTTTGTGACCACCCGGATCAGCCGGCCGATTCGGTACGGCGTGGAGGTAAACACCACATAGAGGCGGCAAGATTTCGGGGTCTCGGATATATCGTTCATAGTCACCTGCCAAAATCAAACGGATTGAGACGCCGGCCGGATCCTGTCCGCCGGCGTCTCTTTTCTGTGTTACTATACCATAAATGAAGGAGATGCGCAATGCGGCGGCGCGGCTCCCGCGCACACCTTTTTTTCCTTTATCATAGACTGATCCTATGGACGGTAGGATATACCGAAGCGTTTGGACAAAGGGGTGAATACGGTGCTCATACATATCGTCAAGGCCGGGGAGACCATCTTTAGTATCGCCCGGCAGTACGGCGTCTCCGCGGCGAGGATCTTCGCGGACAACGGTCTTTCGTCCACTTCCGGGCTGGTCGTCGGACAGGCGCTGATCATCATGCTGCCGGAAGTCATCCATACGGTCCGGCGCGGCGATACCCTCACTTCCATCGCCGCCGCCTATGGGACAACCGTCATGGCGCTCATCCAAAATAACCCGGAGCTCGTGGCGAACCCCACGCTCCGCCTCGGGCAGGAGCTCACCATCCGCTTTCGCGGGGAAAAAGTCCGCGCGGTCCGCGTCAGCGGATACGCCTATACGCACATCAACCGCAACGTCCTGCTGCGCGCGCTGCCCTATCTGACCTATCTACCGATCTTTTCCTACGGCTTTACCGAAAGCGGCGAGCTGATCCCCGTCAACGACGAGGAGATGATCCGCCTCGCCTACCAGCTTCGTGCGGCGCCCCTGATGGTGCTCACGACGATCACGGAGAGCGGCTCCTTCTCCACCGAGCGGGCAAAGCGGCTGCTCAACGACGCGGCCTATCGGGACCGCGTGCTCGACAATATCGTCGCGGTTTTAAAAGAAAAAGGCTACGCCGGGCTCGACGTGGACTTTGAATTCATCGCGCCGGAGGACGCGCAGGCATATCTCGATTTTCTGACCGGCGCGAAGGCGCGGCTCTCCGCGGCGGGCCTCCTGCTGAGCGTCGCCCTCGCCCCGAAATCCTTCGCGAACCAGCCGGGCCTGCTCTATGAGGCGCACGACTACCCGTCCATCGGGGCGATCGCGGATATGGTCTTCCTGATGACGTACGAGTGGGGCTATTCGTTCGGGCCGCCTATGGCGGTCGCGCCCCTGCCGCAGGTGACCAGCGTCGTCCGCTACGCCGTATCCGTGATCCCGCCCGAAAAGATCCTGATGGGGATCCCGAATTACGGATACGACTGGAGGCTCCCCTACGAGCAGGGCATCTCCCATGCCATGAGCATCGGCAACGAGCAGGCGATCCGCATCGCCATGCGAAACAACGCGCGCATCGAATTCGACGAGGAGGCGCAGTCGCCGTTCTTCCGGTACACGTCCGGCGGGGCGCAGCACATCGTCTGGTTTGAGGATGTGCGCAGCATCAGCAAAAAATTCGCGCTCGCCGACGAGACGAACCTCTCCGGGGTCGGGTACTGGAACATCATGCGGCCCTTCAGCCAAAACTGGGCGTTCATCTCGGCCCGCTACGACGTGATAAAGACCGTCTGACCGCCCGGAGCGGGCAAAAAACAAAGCCTCCCCCGTCCCCGCCCGGGATTGTTTCCCCGGCGGGGATTTTTTTAGAATGCGCGGAAAAAATAGGAGTGCCCGCGCGCCGCGTTTTTTCGCCTTTTCCGGCGCCGGCGGCGCTTTTTTTGTCGCGCGGGTGTTTTCCATGGGCGGACAATCCTTTGCTAAAATTTTTCGGCGTTAAAATTTGATTAAGACGAACCGCCCCGCATTCTAACGGAAATATGACGGGATTTCCTTCCGGTTTAACCCCAAATTTATACCCGGCGCTGTATAATGATCGCAAAATTCGGAAGGAGACTTCACTTGCAGAATGGATTGGATTTTGATCCCGGCGCTCCTTGCCTTTTTCGCTTCGGGGCTTTACTTTATGAAACAGCTGGACCGCTTTTGGGCCCGGCGGCGCGCGCACGCGGCCGAAGAAGCCGATCCGGAGCGGGTCGTCCTTCTATTCGGCGGCACGGAGCCCGCAAAGGAGATGGAAACCATTTTGTCCCATGAAAGAATCCCCTGCCTGCACATCTCGGAGGAATCCGAGATCGACCGGGGGCTTGTCTATCGTTATGTATTCGCGCTGTCCGGCGACGATCTCGACAATATCATGATCTGCCGGATCGGGGAGCGCATCCTCGGGATGCCGAAAAATCAGATGGTCTCGCTGTGCAACAGCGCGGAGCACCGTAAAATATTTGAGGAAAAAGACATCCCTTACCGGATGCGGGGAACGGACGCCGCGTTATTCTTTACCAATTTTCAGGGGGAAAACCGCCATGCATAAAAAATTGGAGCCCACTTATACCCAGCTGATCGCGCTGAGCTTTTTCGGCGTGATCGCGGTCGGCGGCCTCTTGCTGACCCTGCCGATCTCCTCCGCCGACGGCGCGTGGACCAGCCCCCTGACCGCGTTTTTTACCGCCACGAGCGCCACCTGCGTGACCGGGCTTGTCGTCGCCGACACCTATACGCACTGGTCGTTCTTCGGGCAGCTTGTCGTTTTATCAATGATTCAAGTCGGCGGACTCGGCTTCATGACGGTCATGACCGCCTTCGCCGTCGCCATGCGCAAAAAGATCGGCTTGCACGAGCGGTCCCTGCTGATGCAGGCGGCCGGCTCCATGACCCACGGCGGCCTGATCCGCCTGACCCGCCGGATCATTACGATCACGGCGTTCTTTGAATTTCTGGGGGCCTGCCTCCTCGCGATCCGGTTTATCCCGCAGATGGGGCTCGCGGAGGGCGTCTGGAACGCGGTCTTTCACAGCGTCTCCGCCTTTTGCAACGCGGGCTTCGACATCATGGGCAAATACGGGCAGTACTGTTCCTTTACGGGCTACGTCGGCGACGCGCTGGTCAGCCTGACGCTGTGCTCGCTGATCGCCCTCGGCGGCATCGGCTTCCTCGTCTGGGACGACATCATCAAAAACCGCTTTCATTATGAAAAATACGAGCTGCACACAAAGCTCGTCCTCAACACGACGGCGATCCTGATCCTCGGCGGCTGGGCGATCTTCCTGCTGACGGAGGCAAACGGCGACCTCGCGGGCCTGACGCTCAAAGAGAAGCTGCTCGCTTCCCTGTTTCAGTCGATCACGCCCAGAACGGCCGGTTTTAATACGATCGACATGTCGAAGCTCTCCGACGGCGGCGCCCTGACGACGATCTTTTTGATGTTCATCGGGGGCAGCCCCGGCTCCACGGCCGGCGGCGTCAAGACGACGACGATCGCCGTGCTGCTGCTGGACACCATCGCCACGGCCACCATGCAGAGCAGCATCAACATCCACAAGCGCAGGATCGACGACGCGATGGTCAAGCGCGCCAGCGCCATCGTGACCGTCTACGCGGTCGGCGTGATCGCGGCGGCCTTCGCGATCTACGCGATGGAGCCCTACGGGATGATACAGACCATTTTTGAGGTCACCTCCGCGGTCGGCACCGTGGGGCTGACCATGGGGATTACCCCGCAGCTCTGCGCCGCGTCGAAGCTCATCCTCATGCTCATGATGTTTGCCGGAAGGGTCGGCGGCCTGTCGTTTGTGCTGCTGCTCGGCGAAAAACGGAAGGTCCGCGTGACGGAGCTTCCCACTGAAAATATTTTAATTGGTTAAGGAGATAAGAATATTATGAAATCCATCCTTGTGATCGGAATGGGCGAGTTTGGCATCCACCTCGCGAGAAAAATGCAGCAGCTCGGCAACGACGTGATGATCGTCGATCAAAACCCGGAGATGGTCGAGCAGTTCGCCCCGGAATTCACCGATTCCCTGATCGGCGACTGCACAAACGAGGCGGTGCTCCAGTCGCTCGGCATCAACAATTTCGACATCTGCTTCGTGACGACCGGCTCGGATTTCCGCGCGTCCATGGTGATCACCTCGCTGCTCAAGAAGCTCAACGCCCAGTACATCGTCTCAAAGGCGAAACAGGAGATCCAAAAAGAGCTCCTCTATAAGATCGGCGCGGACGAGGTCATCTATCCAGAGCCGGATCTCGCGGAGAAGCTGTCGATCCGCTACAACTCGAACAACGTCTTCGATTATATCCCGGTTACGGGAAATTACGGGATCTACGAGATCCCGGCCCCGCAGGCGTGGACCGGCATGACCATCAAGGAGCTCAACGTCCGCCAGCGGTATCAGGTCAACATCATCGCGGTCAAACAGGGCGGCGCCCTGAATCCCGCGCCCGGCGGGGACTACTGCTTCCAGAAGGACGACCACATCGTCGTGATCGGGGAATCCTCGAACATCTTTAAAATCGCCGGGAAGCCCTGAGAGGCTCCGGCGAAAAGCCGCCGCGCCCGCGCATGGCGCTTCGTTCCGGCGGTCCGCGCCGACGCGCGCAAGCCGGTATCCATGCGGAAAGGCTGCGCCCGAGAGCCCTCGCGGCCCCTTAGGGAATGGGAAGAAACCTGCCGCGGCATGGCAAGCCCCGGTTTGGCCATGAAATTCTTCCGGGAAACCGGGCTGTTTCCATGGCGTCAAATAAGGCGGTATCTATCGGCAGACGGCGAATTTTCGCCGTCTGCCGATATTCTTTGACGCCGCTTTTGCCGGTAACCGCTTTGCGTCCGTCTTGATCGGCCGCCCGATCCCGTTTTTTAAACGCTCGATATCCCGGCGGGAAAAACGGCGTCCCTGCATGGCGGCGAAAGATCCTGTTTCGCCATGCCCGCCGGCCCCCGCGCGCTCAGCAGGCAGAAGTGCGGGCGATTAAAAATATGGGGCCGTTTTGGGAATGACCGCTCTCTGAAAACTTTGGAAGATCGCTTGACATTATCCGCTACATTTGTATAATAAAATTATACACTACATTTGTATAGTATTTTACTTTTGTATTATTTGGGGAGGATACGCTCATGACAAAGCCCAAAAAACTCAGCGACGGCGAGTTGGAGGTGATGCTGGCGGTATGGGACGCCGACGGGCCGGTTACCGGCAACTATGTGCTGGAGCGAATGCGGGGCAAACGCAGCTGGGTTCTTTCGACCCTGATGACGGTATTGGCGCGTCTGGTGGAAAAAGGCTATCTGGCCTGCGACCGGAGCACCCGGACGAACTACTACGCTCCGCTTGTGGACGAAATGGAATACAAAGCGCGCGAGAGCAGCACTTTTCTGGAGCGAATGTACGGGAATTCGCTGCCCGGGCTGGTGGCGGGCCTCTATAAGGGAGGCGCCGTCGGCGACCGCGACCTTGCCGAGCTGAGAGAATTTCTTGATACTGCGGGAAAGGGGGCCGACTGATATGGAGCCGTTTTTTCTGACCCTGTTGGAGGTCTCCGGCGGCACCGCGGCCGTGATCCTGCCGGTCGCTTTGCTCTCGAACCGCATCAACCGAACCTATACCGCCAAGTGGAAGTATTGGCTTTGGCTGGCGCTGGCGATCCGGCTTTTGATCCCTGTCAACCTCGCGCCGCCCTCCGCGCCGGCGCAGTTCGACGTGAGCATTCCCAATGCGACGATCGTGTTTCAGGCGCCGGCGCCCGGCAACGCCGCGCGGTCCCCGTCGGCCGGCGCGGCGCGGGGCGACGGTCAAATGACCGCGCCGCCGGCGGAACGCGGCGTCACCACCATCGAGCTGCTGATGCTGCTCTGGGCGTTTGGCGCCGTCGTTTTCGTGGCATATCAGGGCGGGTCCTATGCTATCTTCCTGCGCAAGGTGCTGCGCTGGGGCCGGCCCGTCGGGCAGGAGAGCGGCATTTCCGACGCCATGCGCCGCCTGCAAGCGGAGCTTGGCATAAAAGCGACCATACGGGCGCTTGTTTGCGGCAACATCGCAAGCCCCATGATGCTGGGTTTTGCCAAACCCACGCTGGTGCTGCCAAAGGACGATTATGACGAGCCGGAGCTGTATTTTATCTTGCGCCATGAGCTGACGCACTTTCAGCGCGGCGACTTGCGGTACAAGGCGCTGATGCTCCTCGCCAACGCCGTCCACTGGTTCAACCCCGCCGTCTGGCTGATGGTGCGGGAGGCAAGCCGGGACCTCGAAATATCCTGCGACGCGGCTGTAATCGAAGGCGCGGGCATGGAGCGGCGCAAACAATACGGCGAGACGATCCTCGCCTGCGTCCATAAAGAGGCGGCGCGCCATACCGCGCTCTCCACCCATTTTTATGGCGGGAAAAGAACCTTGAAAGAGAGATTCGGGAATATTCTGAATACGAAAAAACGCAAAGCCGGCGTCGTCTTATTCATCGCGCTGCTGCTGTGCGCGGGCATCGCGGGCGGTCTGGTGGCGTGCAGCGCCAAGGCGGCCGCGCCCACGCAGGAGGAGGTCGTGGAGCTGCTGCAAAAAGCCGAAGCCGTCTATCAGCTTGGGAATCAGGATGTGCTGACCATCGCGCAGTATGAGCTGCAGCCCTCGGGGGACCAGCTGTATTACGATGAAATTTCCAACTATGAGCGGGCCGTCGCCGAGATCTTTACCGAGAACGGGATCGCTCAACTGGAGCAATCCAGTAACCTGGGGGTTCCGCTTATCTTAAAACAGGATGGCAAGGTCTACCGCGCCAGCGCCATGGCCGACAGCGCCGCGACGGTCTATTACGGCGCCATAAAATCCGTAACGCTTTTGGAAGAAACGAACGAACGCTTTGTTTATGAGATTGTCCACATTGCCGAGCCAAGAGGCTTCGACCCCGCCGCCGATACCGCGCCGGAGCTGACGGACCGCGCGGTGCTGATTAAGAAAAATCAGCTTCTTCTGGTGGAGGATTTTTCCTATCCGCTCAACATCGCCGAGGAAGACCCCGCCGAAACCGCGGCGGATGAATTTGCCGCGCAAAACGCGGCCCTGCAGGAAAGATACCAACGCCTGCTGGACGAGGACAACTTCGCGCTGCTGAAGCTTTTGGAGGCGCGCATGGCGGCCTACCGGGACGGCACCTTTGTGGAAATGCCGAACCATCACCCCAACTGGCCGGATGATTTCCCATCCCCCGCGCTGGTTCCGCAGCCGCTGACGATGCAGGATTTTGTGATCCGCACTACGCCTTTTGTGAAGATCGACGAGAATTCTTATTGGGATGGCAGCATTTTCGTTTGGGTAAGGATCGACGATACCCACTGGCTGACTCTGGAACCCGCGTGGTTCGGGCATGAGGATACCGACGAACTGACGCTCGGCTTTGGCGGCAGCGGTTTCTATGAGGGCGATCTGCCTTTTGACTTCGCCGCGGCGGTGGAACAGCAAACGCTGGACGTCCTGCTGCTTGACGCGTCGGTATTTACCAGCGGCAGCGGCGATTCCATAGAGGTTGCCACAGCCGGAGTGCGGCATTACTATGAAACGTTTATGGGCGAGAACGTGCCAAAAAACTGCCGCATCACCGAATATACCATACGGTCGGTGACGCTGGTGGCCTACGGAGGAACCGAATTTATGGTGCGTGTGGTCAGCGACTACGCCACCACCGGGAGCTATTTCCTATCCGCCAACGGCAACTTTATCCCTTATGGGGAGAACACCGCTTCCTCGGGCGGCGTATGCACCGACGATACAAAGGAATTCCGGTTTATGAGCGACGGCGACGAACGATATCACATCGTTTCCGTGGGAACCGGCGGAGGCGGCGCGGGGCTGACGCCGGTGGAATCTCCCTTAGAGATGGAAGCGCAAGCCGCCGCTCCCCATATTGAAATGACCGGGGTGAATTCCATCTATTTTTCCAACCTTGATATTATACCGGAGTTTTCCAGCTTTAACGAGGGCGGCGCCACCTATAACCCGCAGAAAAACACCCTTGAGGTGGGGGTGATAAAATCCACCGGTACCACAACCGGCGCCATCGAGGGACCGGCGCTTCGCTTTATCGTCGATCTTTCCGGCGACGGCGGCGTCTTGGAACGGGAATATTCGCCACAGCCGGACAGTCCTCTTTTTCAGCAAACCAGACCGGATAACGGCGAGCTTGCGGAAATGAGCGACGCGCGCCTTGTGGAGGCGGCCCGGGCGATCTACGCCCTCATGCTGGAACAGTCCGGGCACCCGGCCGACGGGGCGTAACGCTTTTTATAAATACTCGGATGAAAGAATAAGCGCCGAAAAAATCCGGGCCGGCGGATTTTGCCGCGGCCCGGGCGCTTCAAGTAATATAGGATAAAAAAAGGAGAGGCCCGCCTCCCCTTTTTTTATTTGTCCGTAAAGCGGTAGCCGACGCCGACCTCCGTAAAGATGTACTGGGGGTTCGCCGTGTCCGCCTCGATCTTGCGGCGCAGGGAGGCCATGCAGACGCGAATGCTCTTGGCGTCGCCCGTCTCCTCGTAGCCCCAAACCTCTTTCATGATCTGGGAGTGCGTGATCACCTTGCCGCAGTTGACGGCGAGCAGCACGAGCAGCTTATACTCGAGGGGCGTCAGGTGGACCTCCTCCTCGCCCAAAAAGATGCGCCGCCGCTCCGTGTCGATCGTGAGCGCGCCGAACTGCATGACGGTCTCCGGCTGCGTGAGATCCCTGCGGTCGATGAAGCGTTCCATCACCCGGATGCGCGCCAGCAGCTCCGTCATTGAAAACGGTTTCGTCACATAGTCGTTCGCGCCGAGATCGAGCGCCGCGACCTTGTCGTTGTCCATTCCGCGCGCCGAGACGATCAAAATCGGGATCTCCGAGACCTTGCGCACCTCCCGGATGATCTCGTTGCCGTCCATATCCGGGAGCCCGAGATCCAGCAAAAGGATGTCCGGGTTTTGCGTGCAGAACGCGAGCACGCCCTGTTTGCCGGTCGCGGCGGTGGTCACCTTATAATTTTTTGCCTTGAGCGCCATCGACATGAAATTGACGATCTTCGGATCGTCCTCTATCAGCAAAATATGAACCTGTTCCACCTCTACACCTCGGTCTCTCCCGTCTCTTCGTCCGGGAGATAAAATTTGAAGACGGCCCCTCCGGAGGGCCTGTTCTCGGCGGTGATATGCCCGCCGTGCGCCTCCACGATGACTTTGCAGATAGAGAGGCCGAGCCCCACCCCGCGTCCCTGATCCGCCGTGTTGCGCGGCAGGGTGACGAAATCGTCGAACAGCGTGCCAAGGATTCTCTCGTCGATCCCGCGGCCGTTGTCGGCGCACTCAAAGACGGTCTCCCGGCCGGAGCGGTAGGCGGAGAGCTCGATCTCCACCCGCTCCCCCGCGTGCTTGCAGGCGTTGCTGATCAGGTTGACCAATACCTGCACGATCAGCACGCCGTCCACATAGACCGTCAGGATCTCGTCCGGCAGGCGCACGCGGAGCCGGTTGTCCGCGAGGAAGGTCCTCGTCTGCGCCGCCGCCTGCGCGATCAGGTCGTCCACGGCCTCGTAATCCTTTTTGATCTCCATCCGGCCGTCGGTGATCCGCGTCATCTCCAAAATATTCTGGGCGGTCAGCATGAACATCGACGCGTCCTCGTGGATATCCTTCGCGAGCTGAAGCACCTCCTCGTCCGACAGGGCGTCGTAATTGTCGATGATGAGGCCGCTCGCGCCGGAGATCGCGGTGAGCGGGGTGCGGATGTCGTGGGAGAGGCTGCGCAGCAGCGAGCTTTTGAGATGCTCCGTCTCCATCGCGAGGCGGATCTTCTCCCGCTCGACGTAGATGAACTCCCGGTCGAGCACGATCGCCATTTGGTGGGCGACGGCCTGAAACAGCCGCTCGTGCTCCTCGGTCACCTTTTCCGCGCGCCCGCCGACCGCGAGCGTGCCGATGACGCTCGCGAGCCCTTGGATCGGAAACACGAGGTCCCGGCCGGAGGGCACGTACCCGCCGCTTTTATATTCCGTGCTGCCGTCCTCGAATTTTCCGCTGTCGAGCCGGACGCAGCACTCGCATTTCGTGTGGCCGTTGATAAAACGGATGCCGTTCATTACGATGTTCTCGGTCCCGGTCAGGTTGAGAAAGCTCTCCGTGATCTCATACATGAGCTGCGTGGTCCGCTGGTTCTCCCGCGCGAGGGCGGCCTGCGCCCGAAATTTGGAGGACATCGTCCCGCTGATGGACGCCGCGATCAGGAAAAACACCATCAGCAGCATGTCCTGCGGGTCGCGGATCACAAACGAGTGGAGCGGCTCGGTGAAGAAAAAGTTAAAGAGAAACACGCTGGCCGCGGCGCACAGCAGGCCGTAGAAATAGCCGCTCGTAAACACCGCGGTGAGCAGAACCCCCAGCAGGAAAATCATCAGCACGTTTTCTTTGGCGACCCCGATGTGGTAGACGAACAGCGAGAGCAGCGTCGAGACCGCGCAGACGAGAAAGACGATCCCGGCGCAAGACAGATGATCCTTCGGTTTTCGGGATTGGGAGAAAAAATACATCGCGCCCATACGCCCCCGTCCTCTGATTTTTCGGCCGCGGCGCGGCCTTGCCGAGCGGGCCGCCCCGTTCGCCCCCATTATATCTCTTTTTGCCCCGGATTACAAAATTCGGAACGGTTTTCGGAAAAAAATTCGGCCTTTCGGGATTCGAGAAGAGCCGGGCCGCCGAGGAGGGGCCAAAACCGCCGAGGCCGGACAGCGCCGAAAGAAGCTCCGTCCCCCGCCTTTTCCGGCGGCGGCGCCTCTGATCCGACAGTTTTGGGACAGCGCCCGCTTCGTTTTCAACATTTTCCCAAAAACCGGTGCCACCGCGCGGAATTTGTGGTAAAATAAAGGTGCCACCGGAGGTTGCTTGGCCGCGGATGCGCCGGAAGGCGGAGCGCGGCGGACCTTTGCCGGAGGGCCTCGGGCCGCGCGGCCTCCGGAGGCATAAAAATGATGATCTTATGCTGCATGGAAAAGGAGGAAGCGGAAATGAAAGATCGGTATGATTTCAACTGGCTGTTCCACAACAAATGCGGCGCCGGCGATCCTTTGATTGACGCGGACGCCAAAACCGCCCCGGCGGACAAAGATCGGGATGTCGACGAGCCGGAGGGATTCGGGCTGGATTCGCTGATCTTCTACGACGAGTGCTGCGACGAGGAAGAGGACGATCCGGATTACTGAAAGATACGGGCGGCGCGTTTCGGCGCCGCCTTATTTTATCGGCGGCGAACGGCCTTACCGGCCCCTTCAAGGCTAAAATCCGGCAAAGGATGGGGCATGCCCGTCGAATCCTAAAAAATCCTGTTGAATTCCTTTTGGGGCTGCGGTATACTAATGTGATATTATAGCCGGTAAACCAAATATTACCAGGAGCTGTGGGAGAAATGCCTCAATTTACGAAGAAGGCGATCATGGATTCTTTCGTCAAGCTGCTGAATCAGAAGCCGCTCGATCAGATCACCGTCAAGGATATCGTCGGGGACTGCGGGGTCAGCAGAAAGACGTTTTATTACTATTATCAGGACACCCGCGCCCTGACCGAGGACCTTTTTTTGTCCTACGCGGAGCACATTTTGGAGAGCGGCGCGAGCCCCGCCTCCCTCGAGGAGCTGCTCCTCGATCTGGCGCGGCAGCTCTATCAAAACAAGAAGCTGGTCCTGCACGTCTACAACTCCTCCGAACGGGACCGCTTGGAGGAATACCTGTTTGAGGGGGCGGAAAAGGCGGTCGTCGACTTCGTGCGGAGGCAGGCGGAGGGCATCCCCTGCGGGGACGATAAAATCCGCATGCTGGCCGATTGGTATCTGGCCGCGTTCGCCGGCCTCGCGGCGGCGTGGGTCCGGCACGGCATGAAAGATCTCCCGGATGCGTACCTCCATGACTTGGGCCAGATGCTGAAAGGCACCGGCCGCCTCGCCCTTCAAAATGTTGTAAATGATGTTTTAAATGGTGACAAATAATTTAATAATGTGTAAAAACGTAACAGAAGCTACGTTGTGAGATGAATCCTCTCACGGCGCTTTTTTTGTCCATAGAATTTTCCGGAGGCCGGGCTAAAATTGAGAAATATTGAAAAGACGGGCCCGCCCCGCCGCGGCCGCCGCCTCCCGGATGGGAATTTTCGGCGGCGGCCCTATGTTATCTATTGAGAGCGGTTATACTAATTACCGGTATGGCCGGGTTTCTCCGGTTTGTTTCGCGGTCCTCCCTCCGCCCGTCGTGGCGGGAGGGGGGTGGACGGTACCGAAAACCCGATGTTTCAGTTTTGGGGAAAGGATGATTGTTGTTGAGTGATCTTTCCGAAAGGATCGTCGCGGAGATGAATACCGAGACGGTCTTCACGATTCCCGTCTTCGGCGGGATCGGCGTGGACGAGGGCACCGTGGTCACATGGATCATCATGGCCGTGATGATCGCCGCCGCCGCCCTGCTGACGCGAAACCTGAGGGTCGATCATATTTCAAAAAAGCAGGCTGCCGTCGAGGCGTTTGTGACAAAGCTTGAGGGCGCCGTCACCGGAATCCTCGGCGCGGACGGAGAGCGGTACGTCCCCTATCTCGTGACGGTGCTCGTCTATATCGGGTTTGCCAACGTCGTGGGCGTGTTTGGCTTCAAGCCGCCGACCAAGGATCTCAACGTGACCCTCGCGCTCGCGGTGATGAGCATCGTGCTCGTGCAGGCGGCCTCGATCCGCAAGCGGCGGGTCGGCGGGTGGCTCAAATCCTTCACCAAACCGCTCGCGATCGTGACGCCGTTTAATATCCTCGATCTTGTCACGCGGCCGCTTTCGCTATGCATGCGGCTCTTCGGCAACGTGCTGGGCGCGTTCGTCGTGATGGTTTTGCTGGAATCCGCGATCCCGGTCGCGATTCCGGCCGTGTTCAGCCTGTATTTCGATTTCTTCGACGGATTTTTGCAGGCCTATGTCTTTGTGTTCCTGACCGGCGTTTATATTAAGGAAGCTATTGAATTATCCGAATAACGGAGAGGAGTTTTTATTATGTCTCTTACTGCAATCGCCGCGGGTATCGCGGTTTTCACCGGTGTCGGCGCGGGCGTCGGCATCGGCATCGCCACCGCCAAGGCCGTGGAGGCCTGCTCCCGCCAGCCGGACGCCAGCGGCAAAATCATGACCCTGCTGATCCTCGGCGGCGCTTTGGCAGAGGCCACCGCCATCTACGGCTTCGTGACCGCCCTGATCCTGATTTTGACCCAGTGAATTTTCTACCCGGAAAGGCAGGCAATGCAAATTGATTAAGGTGGATTGGAACCTGCTGTTTACGGTCATCAACCTGCTGGTTTTGGCCGCGGCCATGCGCATCTTCCTTTTCAAGCCCATTCATAAAATTCTGGACGAGCGGCAGAGACAGGCCGATGCTCTGCTCTCGGAGGCGGAAACGGCGAAGAAAAACGCCGGCGAGCTGGAAGCCCGGTATCAGGCTGCCATGACCGACGCCAATGAGGAAAAAGCCGAGATCCTCCGGAACGCCAGAGCCTTCGCTTCCGCGGAGAGCGACCGGCTTTTGGCCGAGGCGAAAGCCAAGGCTCAAAAGATCCTCGCCGACGCCGGCACGGAGGGCGAGATGAAGAAGAAGGAGATCCTTGAGGGCACGCAGGCCGAGCTCGCGGGCATTATCGCACAGGCCGCCCAAAAGCTCTCGCTGCAACAGGGCGAACCCGACGACGGGGCCGCCCTCTACGGCGCTTTCCTCGAACAGGCGGGTGAAGCCCATGAATGATCTCGAAAAAGACTTCCTAAGCCCTCCCTCCGGGGAGAGCGAGGCGCAGCTTTTTTGCGTGACGGCGCCGGGCTACGAGCAGTACGGCCGGATCCGCGACTGGCTCGCCGCGCGCTTCGGCGCGGACAACTTGGCCTTGCACGTGGTCGTGGACCCCTCGCTCAAAGACGGCTTCAAGATCCGCTACGGCGACATCGAGCTCGACTGGTCCAGCGAGGGCCGGAAAAAGCAGCTGCAGGAGGCGCTCTCCGCCCCGGCGCAGAACGTGTCCCCGGAGACGCTCATCTCTATCATGAGGGTGCGCGTCGGGGAATTCGGCGTCGCCGTGGAGGAGAAAGAGGTCGGGGCGGTGCGCTCCGTCGGGGACGGCATCGCCGTGATCGACGGCATCGACCACGCGGCCTACGGCGAGATCGTTTTATTCGACAACGGGGCCAAGGGCATGGTGCAGGACATCCGCGAGGACAGCGTCGGCTGCATCCTGTTTACCTCCGATACGGGGGTCCGGCAGGGCACGCATGTCGTCCGCACCGGAAAGACCGCCGGCATCCCCGTGGGCGACGGCGTGCTCGGCCGCGTGCTGAGCGCTCTGGGCGAGCCGATCGACGGCCTCGGCCCCTTCTCCGGCACGGAATGGAACCCCATCGAATCGGAGGCCCCCGGCATCATGGACCGGCAGGCCATCTCCGTGCCGATGGACACGGGCCTGCTTGTCATCGACTCCATGTTCCCGATCGGCCGCGGCCAGCGGGAGCTGATCATCGGCGACCGCCAGACCGGCAAGACCGCCATCGCGCTCGACACCATCCTCAACCAGAAAAATAAAAACGTCATCTGCATCTACGTCGCCATCGGCCAGAAGGCCAGCACGGTCTCAAGCGTCGTGGGCGCGCTCAAGAAAAACGGCTCGCTCGACTACTCGGTCGTGGTCTCCGCCACGGCGAGCGACCCCGCGCCGCTGCAATATATCGCGCCCTACTCCGGCTGCGCGGTCGGCGAGTATTTTATGCGCAAGGGCAAAGACGTGCTGATCGTCTATGACGATCTCTCCAAGCACGCCGTGGCCTACCGCGCCCTGAGCCTGCTCTTGGGACGCAGCCCCGGCCGCGAGGCCTACCCGGGCGACGTGTTCTATCTGCACTCCCGCCTGCTGGAGCGCTCGGCCCGCCTCTCGCCGGAGCTCGGCGGCGGCAGCATGACGGCGCTCCCCATCATTGAAACGCAGGCCGGCAACGTCTCCGCGTATATCCCGACCAACGTCATCTCGATCACGGACGGGCAGATCTTCCTTGAGACGGACTCCTTCAACGCCGGACAGCGCCCCGCCGTCAACGTGGGGCTTTCGGTCTCCCGCGTGGGCGGCGACGCGCAGACCGACATCATGAAAAGGGCCGCCGGCACCATCCGCCTCGACCTCGCGCAGTACCGCGAGCTCGAGGTGTTCACGCAGTTTTCGAGCGACCTCGACGACACCACCAAGGCGCAGCTCAGCCACGGCGCGGCGCTGATGCAGCTGCTCAAGCAGCCGCAGTACCACCCGATGCGCCTGCACGAGCAGGTGCTCACCCTGATGGCGGCGGAGGCCCATATCTTCAGCAAGACGCCCGCCAAGGCGGTCAAGGCCATGCAGGAGCGCCTGCTCGCGTGGTTTGAGACCGCCCGCCCGGAGCTCGTCCGCGAGATCGAGGAGCGCCAGCGGATGACGGCGGATATCAAGAAACGGATCCTCGGCGCGCTCAAAGAATTCGCGGCCGCGGAGGCGGGTGGCGCCAATGGATAGCGCGAAGGAGATCCGGGACCGCATCGCGAGCGTCCGGGACACGCGGAAAATCACCAACGCCATGTACCTGATCTCCTCCAACAAGCTGCGCAAGGCGATGCGGGAGCTCGAAAAGACGCTGCCGTACTTTCTCACGCTGCGCAAGAGCATCAAGTCCGTCTTCGACAACCTGCCGGACGCCTCGAGCCGCTACGTGGACATCGGGGACAAGCGGCCGGAGAGCGCGAAGGTGCGCGGCTATCTGGTGGTCACGGCGGACAAGGGGCTCGCGGGCGCCTACAACCACAACGTGCTCAAGCTCGCTATGGAGCATCTGCACGACACCGCCGGGGCGAAGCTTTACGCCATAGGCAGATTCGGGCGGCAGTATTTTCTCCAGAAGGGCGTGGAGGTGGAGCGCAATTTCCTCTACACGGCCCAGAACCCCAACCTTTACCGGGCCGGGGAGATCGCCTCCGCGCTGCTCGACGCCTTCGACAGGGGGACGCTCGACGAAATCTACGTCATCTATACGGTCATGCGCAACAGCATCGTCACCGAGGCGACCATGCGCCGGATCCTGCCCTTTGAGCGGAAGCATTTCGCCTCCCAGCAGGCGGCGGACGAGTCGAAATACAGCTGGATCGCCGGCGAGATCGCCACCTATGAATTTTATCCTACCGTCGAGAAGGTGCTCGACAGCGTCGTGCGCAGCTACCTCTCCGGCTACATTTACAGCGTGCTGGTGGACAGCTTCTGCGCGGAGCAGAATTCCCGCATGTCGGCCATGGACACCGCGAGCCGCAACGCGAGCGAGATGCTCGCCGCGCTCTCTTTAAAATACAACTCCGTCCGGCAGGCCGCGATCACCCAAGAAATCACCGAGGTCACGGCCGGGGCGAGGGCGCAAAGGATGCGCCTCGCCGAACCGTAGGCGCTTTCGCAAAATCCCAGCAAGGGGGTCATGGAGCAATGAAAACAGGAACGATCCGGGCCGTCTCCGGGCCCGTTGTGGACGTTCTTTTCCAAAACGAGGCGGATCTGCCCGAAATTGACGAGGCTTTGACCGTGGATTTGGAGGGCAAAAACCTCTTTATGGAGGTCGCCCAGCATCTCGGCGCGGGCAAGGTGCGCGCGATCATGATGGGGGCGAGCGAGGGGCTCTGCCGGGGCATGGCCGTCACGGCCACCGGCAAGAGCATCACGGTCCCCGTCGGGGGCGCGACGCTCGGGCGCTTGTTTAACGCGCTCGGCGAGACGGAGGACCGCGGGGAGCCCATCCCGCCCGACGCGGAGCGCTGGTGCATCCACCGCTCCCCGCCCTCCTTCGCCGACCAAAACCCGGACGTCGAGATCCTTGAGACGGGCATCAAGGTCATCGACCTGCTCGAGCCCTACGCCAAGGGCGGCAAGATCGGGCTCTTCGGCGGCGCGGGCGTGGGCAAAACGGTGCTCATTCAGGAGCTGATGCACAACGTCGCGTCCGAGCACGGCGGCTACTCCATCTTTACCGGCGTGGGCGAGCGCAGCCGCGAGGGCAACGAGCTCTGGAACGATATGAAAGCGAGCGGCGTGCTCGAAAAATCCGCCCTCGTCTTCGGCCAGATGAACGAGGCCCCCGGCATCCGCATGCGCGTGGGCCTGACGGGGCTCACCATCGCGGAATATTTCCGGGACGTGGAGCACAAGGACGTCTTGCTCTTCATCGACAACATCTTCCGCTTCGTGCAGGCGGGCAGCGAAGTCTCGGCGCTTCTGGGGCGGATGCCCTCGGCCGTGGGCTACCAGCCGACGCTCGCCAACGAGATGGGCGAGCTTCAGGAGCGCATCGCCTCCACCAGGGACGGCTCTATCACCTCGGTGCAGGCGGTGTACGTCCCGGCGGACGACCTGACCGACCCCGCCCCGGCCACCACCTTCGCGCACCTCGACGCCACGACGGTCCTCTCCCGCAAGGTCGTGGAGCAGGGCATCTATCCCGCCGTGGACCCGCTCTCCTCCACCTCCCGCATTTTGGAGGCGGAGATCGTGGGGCAGGAGCATTACGAGACGGCCCGCAAGGTGCAGGAGACGCTCGAAAAATACGCCGAGCTTCAAGACATCATCGCGATCCTCGGCATGGATGAGCTCTCCGAGGAGGACAAGACCACCGTCTACCGCGCAAGAAAGATGCAGAAATTCCTCTCCCAGCCGTTCTCCGTGGCCGAAAAATTCTCCGGCGTGCCCGGAAAATATGTGCCCGTGAAGGAGAGCGTCAAGGGGTTTCAGGCCATCCTCTCCGGCGACATGGACTCCTATCCGGAGGAGGCGTTTTACAACGTCGGCACCATCGACGACGTGATCGCGAAGGCGAATACCCTGACGGGGGGCGACTGAAACGGCGGACACCATGCAGCTCCACATCTTGGCGGCGAACCGCGTCTTTTACGACGGCCCCGCCGCCTCCGTCACCGTGCCGGCCGAGGACGGCGAGATGCAAATTTTGCCGCATCGCTCGAAGCTCATCGCGGCCATCGTCGCGGGCGAGCTGCGGTATCGCCTCTCCGACGAGCCGGACAACATCGTGGCCGTCGGCAACGGGATCATTAAAATCACGAACAACGAGGTGCTGGTCCTCGTGGACAGCGCGGAAAAGCCGGAGGAGGTCAACGCCGTGCGCGCGCAGCGCGAGATGGACGAGGCCCTCGAGCAGCTCCGTCAGAAGCAGAGCTTTCAGGAATACAAGCTCGCGCAGGCGAACCTCGCCCGCGCCGCCGCCGCTCTGCGCGTCAAGCACAAACCGCACGCTTGAGCCGGAAGCCGGAAAACTTCGCTTGACGGGGAATCGCGGCTCCCCGGAGACAAACCGGATGAAGAAAAACAGAAGGCGTCCCGTCTTCTCGACGGGGCGCCTTCTTTGGAGTATTCGGCGGCCTTTGAGCACGGAGGCCCGGCGCGCCCCAAAGCGTCCGGAGAATGCGGATGTCCGAGGTGGGGCGCCGCTGAGAAGACGGTAACCTCTTCCCACAAAAAACGTCCGGGCCCGCGGGTTTCCGCGAGTCCGGACGGACGAGAGCCGGCGGGCCGGCTCAGTAATTTTCTTTTCTGACCTCGAAATAGCTCTGGCTGTTTTTGCAGACCGGGCAGACCTCCGGGGCCTTTTTGCCCATGACCAGATGCCCGCAGACGCGGCACTCCCAAATGGTCTCCTCGCCCTTCTCAAAGACCTGCCGCATCTCCACGTTTTTGAGCAGCGCGCGGTAGCGCTCCTCGTGCGTCCTCTCGATCGCGGCGACGCGGCGGAAACGAGCTGCCAGCTCCGGGAAGCCCTCC
>ERZ795044.502-NODE-502-length-36679-cov-5.978730_pt1 | contig 36679 bp, 33 predicted proteins | sample MGYA00375128_ERZ795044 | MGnify/ENA primary metagenome ERZ795044 (study PRJEB30173, sample SAMN05720213) | anaerobic digester metagenome | isolation source: active sludge of municipal wastewater-treating anaerobic digesters | place: USA | collected 2014-12-22 ...
GTCGGGCAAGTGGTTTTTGCTGATCGCGATTTATTTCAATCTGGGCCTTGCGGTTTTCAATCTGATTCCGATTCCTCCTTTGGACGGGGCGAGAGTGCTGACGGGATTGCTTCCGATCCGGTTTGCCCGGGAGTATGTGAGGTTGGAGCGTTTCGGTTTTTGGATTATACTGGCTTTGGTTTGGTTCGGGGCGGTTTGGCGGGTTGTTATCCCCTTGATTAATTTTTTCTGTATGCTGCTCGGAGTTCCGCAAATCCGTTTGGCTTGACGGCCTTTGAGTGCGGAATATTCGATAAGAAAAGGAGTCTTGGCGCATGAAGAGACGATTTGAAACGTTGAGATGGAAAAAGAACTATCTGGAGCTACTTGACCAGACAAAACTTCCCGCGAAAGTCATTTATCTTCGATGCCGTACTGAGGACGATGTCTGGCGGGCGATCCGGACCATGAAGGTGCGCGGTGCTCCTGCGATTGGGGTGGCCGCCGCTTATGGCGCCGCACTTGGCGCGGAGAGGATCAAGGCCCCGGACCGAAAGCGGTTTTTGCAGCGGTTTAGCCGGTTGATTTGCAAGTTGGCATCGGCACGACCTACGGCGAGGAATTTATTCAGCGCTTTGGAACAAGTTGAACGGGCCGTTCGGAAAAGTTCGGCTGTTTATGTGGAAGATTTGAAAAAGGTGGTTCGTTGCGAAGCTGAACGGTTTGATCGGAAGGATAGATGCTTGTGCGAAGCGATTGGCCGCTTTGGGGAAAAGCTTTTTAAGAGCGGTGATACGGTTTTAACGCATTGTAACGCGGGCGCGTTGGCGACGGCGGGAATTGGGACGGCCTTAGGGGTACTGTACACAGCGGCAAAGCGCGGAAAAAAGCTCAAAGTTTTTGCCGATGAAACGCGGCCTTTTCTACAAGGCGCCCGCCTCACCGCTTGGGAGCTTCAGGCAAACGGTCTGGATGTGACGTTGATTTGCGATAATATGGCAGGATTTGTGATGCGAAACGGGTTGATTGATAAAGTGATCGTAGGGGCGGACCGGATTGCCCGGAACGGCGATACGGCCAATAAAATAGGAACCTACATGGTGGCGGAACTTGCGAGGAAGAACCGGATTCCGTTTTATGTGGCTGCCCCGACCACCACATTTGATTTTTCGTTGAAGGACGGGAGAGGGATAGAAATCGAGATCCGATCCGGAGGCGAAGTCTACTCGGCTTTTGACGGGGGCATCGCCCCTCGAGGGGTTAAGATTTACAATCCCGCGTTTGATGTTACGCCTCATGAATTGATCAGCGGAATCATTACGGAGAAAGGCGTGGTTTTTAATCCCGACGAGAGGAAGCTTAAGCGATTGGGGAAATTTCTTCGAAAGGGCGATGAATAAAAAACTTTTGCTGAAAGATGCGGGAGAGGAAGGCCTGATCCGGCGGCTGCGGATGTTTTTCCCGCCTTGTCCGCGGATTCCCATGGGGATCGGCGATGACACGGCCGTTCTTCCATATACGCGCCAGGCGTATTTACTTTTCACGACGGATGCTTCGGTGGACGGAATTGATTTCCGTCTGGCCAAAATCGGGCCGGAGGCAATTGGACGGAAGGTTTTGGCGCAGAATTTAAGTGACATCGCCGCCATGGGCGGGATCCCTTTGTATGGGGTCATGACGCTCGGCGTTCCGCCGTCTTTTCCGGTTGATTTTGTGGAAGAGTTTTATGCGGGAGTGAAGAAACTTTCCCGCCGCTTCAATATGAAAATTGTGGGCGGAGATTTTTCCCGTTCAAAAGTTTTTTTCGCTTCTTGTGCGTTGATCGGAGCGGTTGAGAAAAAATACGCGGTATTCAGAAAAAATGCCAGAACGGGGGATTTTATCTTTGTCACCGGTACGCTGGGAGGTTCTATTCTGGGACGGCATTTTTGCTTTGCCCCTAGGATACGGGAAGCACGCTTCTTGGTCCGGAAATTCAGGCCTCACGCCATGATTGATGTTTCGGACGGTCTGACCCGCGATTTGGGACATTTGCTCGACGAAAGCGGGAAGAGCGCCGTTTTATACGCCGACCGGATTCCGGTATCGGAAGCCGCGAAGGTTCTTGCCCGGAAAACGGGAAAAAAACCTCTTGAACACGCGCTTGGAGACGGGGAAGATTTTGAGCTTTTGTTTACGGTTTCTCCGGGTGATGGAAAGAAACTAATGGCTTTGAAGAAAGTGGCCGGAACGGCGGTTCACTTTATCGGAAGGGTCCGGAAAGGAAAGGGGCTTTTTATTCAATCGTCCGAGAAATCTCTTGAAAGGAAAAGGATCCCGTGCAAAGGCTTCAGCCATTTTTGATCACCTGTTCCGCCCTGCAGACCGTTGAAGCCGGGAAGGCGCTCGGGAAGAAACTGTCTCCGGGGCAAGTTTTGGCGCTTGTCGGTACACTCGGAAGCGGAAAGACCACATTTGTGAAAGGTTTGGCCGCCGGATTGGGCATGAAAGACACGGATGAGGTGACCAGTCCGACTTTTGTTTTGCTTCACCGGTATTCGACGAAATATCCTTTGTTTCATCTGGATCTTTACCGGCTGGAAGGTCTGAACGACGTTGAAGAAATCGGATGGGACGATTTGCTCGCTTCCGGCGGTATCGTCGCGGTGGAATGGGCAAAGAAAATAGACGGCTATCTTCCCAAGGAATACTTGGAAATCCGTTTCCGATTCAAGAGCGAAAACGAACGGGAAATTTCCTTTCATCCGCACGGTGCGACCTACCGCAATTTAGTGAAGTAACCCGGTTTTCCCCGTTTCTAATTTCTTGAAGTTTTGAATCAGAAGTCTTAAGATGAGCGCTGCAGATATGAAACTCCGGACGAAAACAGAAGAAACTCATGGCCTGAATGTTCTGGCGTTTGACACCAGCAGCCCGGTATTGACGGTTTCCTGCGTCCGGTGTGACGGAATCCGTTCCGAAGCGAATTTGACGGGGCCTTATCAGCATTCCGAGAATTTGTTTTCGCTGATCGATCATTGCCTGAAATGCCTTAAACTGGATTTACGCGAGATCGATGCATTCGGGATCGGCATGGGCCCCGGCTCTTTTACGGGACTGAGAATCGGCTTTTCCTGTCTGAAGGGCTTTGCGCTTGCGTGTGGCAGGCCTCTGTACGGGATTTCCAGCCTGGATTTGATTGCCGAGGGAGTCCCCGCGGGCATCGGACGGCTTGCGGTGATCGTGAACGCTCGCCGCGAGAGAATTTACTGCGCGTTTTTCCGGTCCCGGGACGGCGTTTTTGAACGAGAATCCCCTGAGGACGAAGTTTTGAGTATTCATGATTTAAAAGAAAAAACGAGAGGCGAGATTGCTTTTACGGGAGACGCGCTTCTTGAATACGGAGATGCGCTTCGTTCAGGAAATCCTGCCGCGCGGTTTCTTGAGGGGAAATTCTGGTATCCGCGCATTGAGCCTTTAGTTCGGATGATTCAGAGCCGATCTAAGAGGATGAAGCCATTGGATCTTGAAAGTCTGAAACCGCAATATTTGCGCCTTTCCGAGGCGGAGGAGAAGCTGCGTGCAAAACGAGTTCTCACAAACGCTTAAAGGGGGCAAGCTGACCCATCCCCTTCAATGGATCGAAATCCATTTGGGAAATCTTAAGGATAATCTGAGAATGCTGAGGGCCTTCCTGGGGGATGACGCGTCGATTATGGCGGTGGTAAAGGCCAATGCATACGGGCACGGACTGATTCCGGTTTCCCGCGCCCTTACGGAATTGGTCGATTGGTTTGGCGTCGCGAGCTTGGAGGAAGCGATCGCTCTCCGGAAAGACGGGATTTCTCATCCGATTCTTCTGTTCGGGCATACTCCCGTGGATCATGTCAAGAAAGCCTTGGAATGGGATCTGACTCTCAGTGTTTCGGATATGGAATACGGGACGTGGATTGACGAAGAGGCTTCCCGGCACGGGCTGAAGGCAAAAGTACACGTGAAAGTGGATACGGGCATGGGCCGGTTCGGTTTTGTGGGTGAGGACGCCGAAGGGAAAATTCTCCAGCTTGCGAAATTCTCCAATCTTGAGGTTGAGGGTCTCTACACGCATTTTCCGCAATCGGAAATCAAAGAGGACCTTTTTACCCGTGAACAGATAGAAAACCTTTCGCAGTTGCGGGAAAGGTTGCGGCGACAGGGGCTTCAATTTAAATGGGTTCACGCGTCAAACAGCGCGGCAATCGTTAATTATCCCCAGTCGCATTTTAATTTGGTCCGGCCGGGACTGATGTTATACGGAATTTACCCGGATCCATTGCTGCATAAGGAGATTTCCCTGAAACCGGTTTTGTCGCTGAAGGCCAAATGGGCTTGCATTAAAAACATTAAACGCGGAGAGTCCGTGGGCTATGGACGGGCGTATATCGCGCCGCGGGACACGATGATCGGAATTTTGCCGGTCGGATACAGTTACGGTTATTTGTGGCGGCTGACCAATAAAGGGAAGATCCTTTTCGGCGACAAAATGTATCCGATTGTCGGCAGGGTTTCCATGGATTATATTGCCGTTGATTTAGGGCTTGAAAGCGGTGCGGCGGTCGGCGAAACGGCGGTTCTAATCGGTGCCGGGCTTCGGGCGGAGGATTTGGCAAAAGACGCCGGGTCTATCCCCTATGAAATTGTCACTCGTCTTTCCCCCACGATCGAACGCTTTTACATCAATTGATATTCCTTTTTTTGAGGCATGTGTGCGATACCGAATCCATCAATTTCGAACGCTGACTTCCACCAATGATTTTGCGCTGAAGTTGGGAGCGGCGGGCGCGGAAGAGGGGCTGATTATCCGTACGGATTTTCAATCCAGGGGGCGAGGGCGGTATTCCCGGGAATGGATTTCGGAGGAAAGGAAAAATCTTCTTTTTACTTTACTGATTCGACCGAGAATCCGCGCCAATCAAGCGGCCTTATTGACTCATGTAGCCGCCGTTTCCGTGAGAGAGGGAATTGAACGGATTTATCCTGAAATAAAGTGCGCGTTAAAAAAGCCGAATGATGTCTTGATTCGGGGAAAAAAGGTCTGCGGAATATTAGTCGAAAGCCGCACGATGTCCGATTGGATTGATTTTGCGGCTATCGGAATAGGGATTAATACGGATTACTATCCGCTATCTTTGGCGGAATATGCAACGTCGATTTCAAAAGAAATAAATCGAAAAACGGAGAAAGAAGCCGTTTTCGATGCTATAATCAAGGAAATTAGCCTGAAATACGATGAAATGTTCTCGAAATTCACTTACGGTTCAGAATAATGAATGCTTCAGAATTATTAATCCGTTCAATTTTATAAGGTTTTAATTTATGCGTAACCTAATATGGTTAATAGAGATAGGTAATTCAAGCATCTCGGTTGCCCGTAAATCGGGGAGGGATGCTGTTTTAATGAAAGTTTTTAGAAGTAACGATATCCCACTTTTGGCCAGTTTTATAATGAAAAGTGGTTCGAAATCATCAAATAAAGTAATTATAAGTTCAGTTTCTCCCAAAACATCTAATTTTTTAATTAATCGACTGAATTCTTTTAAAAACTGTTCCTGCCTTGAAATCGGGAAGGATATCAGGTTTCGAATAGAATCTAAGTATTTTAAATATAACAAGTTGGGTTTAGATCGGAAAATTAATGCGTTTGGGGCCTTGAAAATTTTAAAACCGCCTTTTTTGATATTTGATTTTGGAACAGCCACTACTATTGACTATATATCGCCAAAGGGTGTTTTTGAAGGGGGGCTAATTTGTCCGGGAATCGATACTTCGCTGGAATGTATGAGCCGTTCGACTGCTTTATTGCCGCGTCCCGGTTTGAAACGTATTCGCTGTTTGGCTGGGCGCAGTACGGCAGAGGGAATGTTGGCCGGTGTTCTGCAGGGGTATGGAGCGATGGTGGACGGCTTGACGGATCGGTTCCGGCGGGAGTTTGGCGTGCCGCATATTAAAACTGTAGCTACGGGCGGACTAGTCGATATAATAAGCGGGTATTGCCGGAAATTTTATCATCAGGACCGTTTGCTCACATTGCGGTCGATGGCTTGGATTTACGAAGAATGGTTGAATGCCGGGAACGGCAAGTAGAATCGTTCTTTATGTTCACCGCCTAAATCGGGAGCTTAAGATATGTCAATTGATGCCAATGTTGAAAACGCAACCAAATCCGGTCAACGCAGGAAAATTGTCGGGCTTTTAGTCAATAAAGCGCTGATCAAGCGTTATGTGTTTTTGGTGGTCGTGATCATGATGATTGCCTCGATTCTGATCGGGTTTATCATCAACCAAACGATCAAGCAAACTCTTGAGAATGAATCCCGGCGGGCTCAGAAAGTCGGCGTCTATGACGTTCTGATGAAGGTTAATAATGAACTCCTCGTAAGGGTTTTCTTCGTTCTTTTCCTGAGCGTGATCGTGACGGGAGTTGCCGGGATCATGTTTTTGCACCGAATCGCGGGGCCGATTTACCGGATCCGAAGTGTATTGAAAGCGATGGCGGACGGCAAAATCCCGAGAACGGATGTCAAGTTGAGGGAAGGGGATTTCTTCATGGAAGTGGCCGACGAGCTCAATCGCCTGATTCATAAGCTTCGCGCTAAGGAGCAGGGCGGCTAACCTTCGTTTGAAGAAATTCACCGCTTTTTTGATTCCTCACCCTATTTTTTGAAGGTTTGCTATCCTTCCGTTTGAAGTGAAAGCTCCGAAAGTTTATGCCTACTTGAGCGGTTTTGATCGACTGTCTGATTCCACTTAAAAGTTAATCTGTTAGAACGTACGCTTTTAAAAAAGCGCTTTACAATTGTGATTTTATCATGTACACTACTTAGCAGGTATGGAAACTATACAATGAAAATTTCATATAAAGCCGAATATGTTTTGAAAATAATGCTGGATTTAACGGAAAATTATCCGGAGTCACTGGCTCATGTCGACGAAATAGCCAAGCGACAGCAAATCCCCAGAAAGTACTTGGAGCAAATCCTGCTTTTTCTTAAGAAAGGCGGGTTTCTGGAGAGTAAAAAAGGTCCGTTGGGCGGATATGCGCTTTCCCGGCCTCCCAAGGAGATTACCTTAGGGGAGGTTATCCGTTTTGTCGAAGGTCCTTTTCTCTCTTTTTCGTCGGCGAATTTTGCGACGGGCCGGCAGGCTTCTTTAATTAGAGGTGTGTTTACCGAAATCTGGCAGGAGATGAATGAAGCGATGTCGCAGGTTCTCGACCGCTATAGTTTCGAAGATTTGAAACAACATGTGTCCCGTCTCTGCGAAAAGCAGACTCTCACCTACCATATCTGATTCATTGAATTCTTTCGGGGGCGTTTAGAAATGACGGAAAAACATTGGAGAAGTATCGCGAAAGCGGTTTCTTATCGCATTACGGGAACGATTACGACTATCGCGATTTCCTGGGTGATCACACGGACCTTTGCATTTGCGATTTCAATCGGGTTTGCGGACGTGGTCATTAAAGTTTTCGTTTACTACTTGCATGAGCGGGCCTGGAATAATATTCATGCGGGCCGGCATGCTCAGGATTATCAGATTTGAGGTGTGAAATGTCAGAAACGGAATTGCCGAGCGGGGAATTGAACCGGGCTGAACCGACCCGGATTTTGTCATGGGCGTTGGAACGATTCGGAAGGGACGGAATTTTACTCGCTTCGAGTCTGGGGGCGGAAGATCAGGTTTTGACGGATATGTTGCTGAAGATTGAGCCCAAGGCTGTGATTTTCACGCTGGATACGGGGCGCTTGCCGCAGGAAACGTATGACTGCATGTGGGAAACCATGAAAAAGTACGGGTTCCGGTATGAAATTTATGCGCCGGACACAAAAGCGGTGGAAAATATGGTTTCCGAAAAGGGACCCAACCTTTTTTATGAGAACGTGGAGAATCGGGAATTTTGCTGCAGGGTCCGAAAAGTAGAGCCGCTCGAACGGGCTCTGAAGGGAAAGCAGGCATGGATTTGCGGCCTTCGCCGTGAGCAGGCCGTAACGCGTGCGGAACTGAATGTCATTGGGTGGGATGAAGCCAACGGCCTGTATAAAATTAATCCGCTGATCTATTGGACGGAAAAACAGGTATGGGACTATCTTCGCCAAAACAATGTGCCTTACAATCGGTTGCATGATCACGGTTATCCGAGCGTTGGTTGTGCGCCATGCACGCGGGCGATCAAGCCGGGTGAGGATGCCCGTGCGGGGAGATGGTGGTGGGAATCGCCGGAGAAGAAAGAATGCGGCCTTCATATTGAAATTAAGGAGAAAAGGATTAAAAGAAAGGGAAACTGATGGACTCGCTGGGAAAGCTTGAGGCTCAGAGTATTCATATTTTGCGGGAAGCCTACAAGGAATTCAAGGACCTGGTCATGCTTTGGTCGATTGGAAAGGACAGCACGGTTCTTTTATGGCTTGCCCGGAAGGCTTTCTTCGGGCATGCCCCGATTCCCCTATTGCATATCGATACTCATTTTAAAATTCCCGAAATGATCGAATACCGGGACCGGCTTGCGAAAGAATGGAAGCTGAATCTGATGTACGGGGAAAACCGCGCAGCCCTTGACGCGAAACAGACTTTTCCCGACGGGAACGCCGATCGCATCACTTGCTGCCGCTATTTGAAAAGCGAAGCGTTGCGGCACACCCTTTCGGGCGAATGGCCTCGCTATGTTTTTAATCATGTCGAAGGGAAATATATCCCCGATCCGGATCCGAAACCGTTTACCGGCGTGATTGTCGGAGTCCGGGCGGACGAAGAAGGAAGCCGTTCAAAGGAACGATATTTCTCACCGCGCGATAAAACCAGCGAGTGGGATATCGGCGATCAGCCTCCGGAATTATGGAACCAGTACAAAACGGATTTTGCGCCGGGGACGCATGTGCGCATTCATCCATTGCTGGATTGGACGGAGCTCAACATTTGGGAGTACATTGGCCGGGAGAATATCCCGGTGACTCCGCTTTATTTTGACCGCGGAGACGGCAAGCGGTATCGTTCTCTCGGGTGCTGGCCCTGCACAGGATCGGTGGAGTCGCGTGCGCGGAGCGTAAAGGATATTATCGAGGAGTTGAGGACCGGCAAATTTTCCGATATTGCGGAACGATCGGGGCGCGAACAGGACAAGGAAGACGGCGGCGGGCTGGAAACTCTGAGAAGAGAGGGGTACATGTGAGCATGGACCGCGAACGGATGAACATTGTCATTGCCGGACATGTGGATCACGGAAAAAGCACGGTAATCGGAAGGCTTCTCTCCGACACCGGATCTCTGCCGCGGGGTAAGCTGGAGCAGGTCAAAGCGATGTGCGAGAAGAACGCCAAACCTTTTGAATACGCTTTTCTTCTGGATGCGCTCAAGGATGAGCAGAATCAAGGGATTACGATTGATGCGGCGCGATGCTTTTTCAAGACCCGAAAACGGGACTATATCGTGATTGATGCGCCGGGGCATGTCGAGTTTTTGAAAAATATGATCACAGGCGCCGCGCGTGCGGAAGCGGCTCTTTTAGTGATCGACGCGAAAGAAGGGATTCTTGAGAATTCGAAGCGGCACGGTTATCTTTTGTCCATGATTGGGGTGGAGCAGGTTTCCGTTCTGGTTAATAAAATGGACTTGGCGGGGTACGATGAGAATATTTTTCTTTCCATTAAGAGTGAATACGAGAAATTCCTGCGACACCTGAACATTCGACCGATTTCGTTCATTCCGGTTAGTGCGCGGGAAAGCGAAAATATTGTCACCCGGTCCGATAAAATGCCCTGGTATCAGGGGACTACGGTCCTTGAACAGCTTGACTCGTTTGGGAAATCGGGCGAGAGGAGCAGCCTTCCGTTCCGATTTCCGGTCCAAGATATTTATAAATTTACAGAAGCAGGAGATGATCGGCGTATTGTCGCCGGGACTGTCGAAACGGGCCGTATCAGATGCGGCGAAGAAGTGATCTTCTTGCCTTCTCGGAAGCGGTCCGTTATTCAATCGGTCGAAATGTTCAATTCGGATCTGAGGGATTCCGCGGAAGCGGGAGAAGCCGTCGGGTTTACGCTGATGACGCAGGTTTACATCAAACCCGGCGAGCTTATGGTGAAAGTAAGCGAACCCTTGCCGGTCGTGAGTTTTCGCTTTAAGGCGAATATTTTCTGGATGGGGAAAGCCCCTTTGATTAAGAGGAAAAAATATAAACTCAAGATTGGTTCAAACCGGGTTTCGGTTGAATTGGTTCAGGTCCTGAATGTGCTGGATGCCTCTGATCTGACTTCCATTAAGAATAAGCAGCAGGCGGACCGTTACGATGTGGCGGAATGCGTTTTTGAGACAGCAAAACCCGTTGCGTTTGACAAAGCGGGTGAGATTCGTGAGAGCGGAAGGTTTGTCCTTGTCGACAATTATGAAATAGCCGGCGCGGGGATCATCCTGGAAGATCGGGCCGATCAAGATTCCATCCTCAAAGAGCACGTTTTGCAACGCGAGAGCCTGTGGGAAAAAAGTTCTATCACGCATGAAGAACGGGCGGCGGTTTATCGGCACAAGGCGAAGTTTGTCGTATTTACGGGACCGCAGGACGTCGGGAAGCAAAAGATTGCCCGGGCTTTGGAAAGGAAGCTTTTCGAACAGGGACATAAGGTCTATTATCTCGGGATCGCTAATATTGTACATGGGCTTGATTCGGATCTTGCCAATGAGGCTTGTGACAGAGAAGAGGCGGTCAGGCGGTTGGGAGAACTCGCAAGGATTTTGACCGATTCGGGACAGATTTTCATCGCCACGATTTCCGACGCGGACGATTATGATATCAATGCGCTGAAGACTTTGAATGCCCCCAATGATATTTTTACCATCGGCGTCGGGGGAAATAATTTTGACCGATTTAAGCCGGATGCCGATTTGGAGCGCATGGATGATACGAATGCGGCCGTCGAGAAGGTCTGCCGACTTTTAAAGGAAAAGGAAGTTTTGCTGGAGTATCACTTGTGAACTCGTGCTATGAAAGGGACGTAATCCGGAAAATTTAAGGAGAGGATGATGATTCGGGAAGAGGAAATAAAATCGAAATGCCATCCTTTAGATGCTTGGGACCGCTTGGTTCAGGCATCCAAAGCCGGTTTTGGGAGTATTCACCCCGATGATTTCCTGCGGTTTCGCTGGTTTGGACTTTATCAGCAAAAGCCTAAGACGGATCCTTATTTCATGCTTCGCATTAAAATCCCTGGAGGGCAGCTGAATTCGAGACAGCTTCGTGTCGTTGCCGGAGTTGCGCGGGATTATGCGCGGGGCATTACGGATCTTACCACCCGGCAGAATTTTCAATTCCACTGGCAGAGTATCGAAAATATCCCCGCGATTCTGGAGAAGTTTAATCGGGCAGGCATTACTTCGCACGGAGCTTGCGGTGATACAACCCGCAACATTGTCAGTTCGCCCATGGCAGGCTTGGAAGTCGGCGAAGTGGACGACGTGACGGATATTGTTAAGGAGCTTCACAAGATTCTTTCCGAAGAAAAGACCTGCACCAATCTTCCGCGGAAATTCAAGATTTCTCTGAGTGGAAGTCCCCGAGATGTCTCTCTGCCCGAAATCAATGATGTGGGAGTTTACGGATTCTGGAGGACGGTTATGGGAGTGAAGAAGCCTGCGTTTGCGTTGCGGGTCGGAGGAGGGCTTTCCGCGACTCCCATGTTTTCGAGACTTCTGCCCGTTGCTTTGCGGCGGGAAGATATTGTTCCGGTTGTGCTGGGAGTGGCCGGAATTTTCAGGGATTTTGGGAACCGGGAGAACCGGAAGAAGGCCCGGATGAAATTTTTGCTTGAGGATTGGGGGGCGGAAAAATTTCTCAAGGAAATTGAAAGAAGGCTTGGAAGAAAACTGGAATATTGTGGGAACGTTCCTCCCGTCCAATATGACGCGGGCGATTTTTTCGGGGTGCTGCCTCAAAAGCAAACAGGCTTATATGCGATCGGGTTGGCGGTGTTGGCCGGGAGGATTCGGGCGGACCGGCTGATGAAATTGGCGGATTTGAGCGAACAATACGGAACGGGAGACTTGCGGACGACACAGCGGCAGAATATTGTTGTGATCAATATTCCGGAAAAGAATGTTGACTTGCTTAAGCGGGAATTGATCCGGGAAGGGTTCAACCTTGGAAGCAACGGCATTTATCGGGCTGCGGTGACTTGCACCGGAATTGAATTTTGTAACTTGGCTTTGACTGAGACCAAAATATTCACTCAGTCCCTGATTGAATATCTTGCGTCTAAATTTCCGGATATTTGCGATACGGTTTCAATTCATGTAACCGGATGTCCGAATGCCTGCGCTCAATACCAAGTTGCCGATATCGGCCTCGTGGGAACGGTTCGGATGGATGGGGCGGTTCGGCGTGAGGCTTATCACATTGCGGTTGGCTTTGCCCTGGGAGTTGGCGAGCATTTTAACCGGCATATTTTCAGCGCCGTTCCGGCCGAAGAAGTTCCCAAAGTGCTTGAACGGATGATTTATGTCTATTTGTCGCAGAAGAACGCGAAAGATTCGTTTGTGTCGTTTTGCAACCGCTTTCCCAGTGAGGATTTGTTTAAGCTTTTTGGGGGATTCTCTGCCGGTTCGTAAATCCCTCCTTAATTCCTCCTTGTTTCTTGCTTCGCAAAAAGTTTGAAAATTTCCCCTTGATTTTTTTATGCGGTTTGGTAACATTACACCCCTGTTAGCACTCCATTGAAATGAGTGCTAACGAAAAGCTTTCGAGTGGAAAATTCTTATAAAAAGGAAGTACGGTAAACAAGTAAAGCGGTGCTTTAAAAGGAGGAAGAACAATGGCGAAGCAACTTCTTTTTCGTGAAGAGGCTCGGCGGGCGATCTTGAAGGGAGTCGATCAGCTTGCGGATGCCGTAAAAGTGACGTTAGGCCCCAAAGGGCGGAATGTCGTATTGGATAAAAAATTCGGTTCACCGACCATCACCAAAGACGGCGTGACGGTTGCCAAAGAGGTCGAGCTTGAGGATCCTTATGAAAATATGGGAGCCCAGATGGTGAAGGAGGTCGCCGAGAAGACTTCCGATAATGCCGGTGACGGAACGACGACGGCAACGGTTCTGACGCAGTCGATTTTTCGGGAAGGCCTCAAGAACGTGACGGCCGGAGCGGATCCGATGGCGATCAAGCGCGGGATCGAGAAAGCCGTGGAAGCGGTGGTCGAAGAACTCGGGAAGATGTCCAAGCCGATCAAGGACAAGAAGGAAATTTCCCAGGTTGCCTATATTGCGGCCAATTCGGATCAGACCATCGGGAATTACATCGCCGATGCGATGGAAAAGGTCGGCAAAGACGGCGTGATTACCGTTGAGGAAGCCAAGGCGATGGAGACGACCCTGGAAGTGGTGGAGGGAATGCAGTTTGACCAGGGGTATCTGTCTCCGTATTTCGCGACGGACACCGAGAACATGGAAGCCGTTCTCGAAGATCCGTACATTTTGATTTACGAGAAGAAAATTTCGGCAATGAAGGATCTTCTTCCCATTCTGGAGCAGATCGCGAAAGCCGGGAAGCCCATTTTGATTATCGCCGAGGAAGTCGACGGCGAAGCGCTTGCGACATTGGTCGTAAACCGGATTCGCGGGACTCTCCAGGCTTGCGCCGTGAAAGCTCCCGGATATGGGGATCGCCGCAAAGCGATGCTGGAGGATATAGCGGTGTTGACCGGCGGAAAGGCGATTACCGAAGATTTGGGGATCAAGCTCGAGAACGTGGGCATCAAGGACCTCGGCCGCGCGAAGCGGGTGACGGTGGACAAGGAAAACACCACGATTATCGAAGGCGCCGGAAAGACCGCGGACATCAACGGACGCATCGGTCAGATCAAGCGTCAGATCGACGAGACGGATTCCGATTATGACCGTGAGAAGTTACAGGAGCGTCTCGCAAAGCTTTCGGGCGGAGTGGCCGTGATCAATGTCGGCGCGGCGACCGAAACCGAAATGAAAGAGAAAAAAGCCCGCGTGGAGGATGCCCTTCATGCGACCCGGGCTGCGGTTGAGGAAGGCATCGTACCGGGCGGAGGGGTTGCGTTGATCCGCTGCGTCGGGGCATTGGACAATATAAAGCTTAAAGGGGACGAGAAAATCGGCGCTCAGATCGTTAAACGGGCGATCGAAGAACCTTTGAGACAGCTCGCGGAAAACGCCGGCTTTGAAGGCTCGGTGGTGGTCCAGCGGGTGCTCGGCGAGAAGGCGAATGTCGGATTTAACGCGGATAGCGGGGAGTTCGAAGATCTTCTTGCGGCGGGAGTGATCGATCCGAAAAAGGTCACGCGGACGGCCCTCGAGAATTCGGCGAGCATCGCTTCGCTGCTTCTCACGACCGAAGCGCTGATCACCGAGATTCCCGAAGAGGAAAAAGCGCCCGCGATGCCGGGCGGGATGCCTCCGGGAGGCGGGATGTATTGATTCTGAATCTTCCGATTTCGCGGCGCATTCGTTCCCGGATCCGGGAGATGCGCCGCGGGACCGGGATTTCGGGGTTTCGAAAATTTCTAATACATGATAGGAGGAGAAGGAAATGAAAATCAGACCATTGAGCGACAGAGTTCTTGTGGAAATTCTTGAAGCGGAGGAAAAAACCAAGGGAGGGATTATTCTTCCCGATACTGCCAAAGAAGAAAAGAGCGAGGGAAAAGTGGTGGCGGTCGGAAGCGGGAAACTTCTGGAAAACGGGCAGATTCATCCTTTTGAAGTGAAAAAGGGCGACCGGGTCATTTTCGGAAAATATTCCGGCGATGAAGTCACTATCGACGACAAGAAACACAAGATCCTCCAGGAGAAAGACATCCTGGCAGTCTACGAAGCCTAAGGAGGTCTGTAATGGCTGCAAAGTTGATAACATTCAGTGAAGATGCCCGGGTTGCTTTGAAGCGCGGCGTGGATATCCTTGCCGACGCGGTGAAGGTGACGTTGGGTCCGCGCGGCCGGAATGTCGTGATCGACCGGAAGTTCGGTTCTCCGCTGGTCACAAAAGACGGAGTAACCGTGGCGAAGGAAGTGGATCCGAAGGATCCTTACGAAAGCATCGGGGCGAGGCTGGTCCGCGAGGTGGCCGAGAAGACTTCCGATGAGGCCGGAGACGGCACGACGACTGCGACGGTGTTGGCGCAGGCGATTTTGCGCGAAGGGATCAAAAACGTCATGGCCGGAGCCAATCCGATGGCCCTGAAGAGGGGAATCGAAAAGGCCTCGGCCCAGGCGATCGAAGCGGTTCGGAAAGTCTCAAAGGCCGTGAAAGGCCGGGAAGACATTGTTTCGGTCGGAACGATCAGCGCCAATAACGATTCTGAGATCGGGAAGCTTCTGGCCGACGCGATGGAGAAAGTCGGCAAAGACGGCGTTATCACCGTGGAAGAGTCGAACACCATTAAGACGGAACTGGACCTCGTCGAGGGAATGGAATTCGACCGGGGATACCTTTCGCCTTATTTCGTGACGGACACGGAGAAGATGGAATGCGTTCTCAAAGACGCGGCGATTCTGATCTATGAGAAGAAAATCGCCGCGGTCAAAGATCTGATCCCCGTGCTTGAGAAAACGGCGAGTTTCGGGAAACCGCTTTTGATTATCGCCGAGGAAGTGGAAGGCGAAGCCCTCGCGACGTTGGTGGTCAATAAACTGCGCGGGACGATCAAGGTTTGCGCGATCAAGGCGCCCGGATTCGGCGACCGGCGGAAGGCGATGCTGGAAGACATCGCGATTCTGACCGGCGGAAAATTTGTCTCCGAAGATTTGGGAATCAAGCTCGAGAACGTCGAATTGGACATGCTGGGGACCGCCAAACGCGTTGTGATCGACCGTGAAAACACCACGGTCATCGAAGGCGGCGGGAAACAGCAGGCGATCAAGGACCGTTGCGAGCGGATCCGCAAAGAAATTGACGGGACCGATTCGAGCTACGACCGAGAGAAACTTCAGGAACGCCTTGCCAAACTTTCGGGCGGAGTGGCGGTAGTCAAAGTCGGTGCGGCGACCGAGACTGAGATGAAGGAAAAGAAGGCCCGCGTGGAGGATGCCCTTCATGCGACCCGTGCGGCAGTCGAGGAAGGAATCGTTCCCGGAGGCGGTGTGGCGCTTTTACGTGCCGTATCGGCGGTGGTGAACATGAAGCTCAGCGGTGATGAAAAAGTCGGCGCGGAGCTTCTCAGGCGCGCTCTGGAAGAGCCAGCGCGGCAGATAGCCTCGAATGCGGGTTTTGACGGTTCCGTGGTGGTCGGAAAGATTTTGGATGAGAAGGGGAACTTTGGATTCAACGCTAATTCGGGTGAATTCGAGGACTTGGTCGAAGCCGGGGTTATCGATCCGACCAAGGTGGTCCGTCTTGCGTTGAGCAATGCTTCAAGCATTGCGTCTCTCCTTGTCACGACGGAAGCGGCTGTGGTCGAGAAACCGAAAGACGACGAGGACGAGAAAGACAAGAAGGATAAAAAAGCAAAGAAGAAATAAGCTTTTTTACCGGGTGTTTTTCAAAAAAAGCCCCACCGTTTTTTGCGCGAAACGGTGGGGCTTTTTTATTGACAATGAGGGGTGCGATTTGTATGATGGGCCAAATATTTCTAATTCGTTTTGCAGTTTAAACTTATAGATTCCAATCACAGGGAGTTACCAACCCGTTTTCGTCTGAAGCGGCAGGCAATCTCAGGAGGAGTTTTTATTTATGGCAGAATGGATCGGTATCAGCAGAAAAGCACGGCGCGCGTACGGTTTTGACGAAGTCGCTCTGGTTCCCGGTGAAATTACCGTGAACCCGGACGAAGTGGACACAACGCTGGAGATCGACGGAAGAAAATTCGCGGTACCGATCCTTGCGTCCGCGATGGACGGGGTTGTGGACACGAAATTCGCGATCGCGATGGGGAAACTCGGCGGGATTGCCGTTTTGAATCTCGAAGGCGTTCAGACCCGTTATGAAGATCCCGCTTCCGTTCTGGATGAAATCGCCCAAGCCACTCCCGAAAAGGCCACTCAGCTGATTCAGAAGCTTTATGTGGAACCGCTCAAGGAGAAGTTGATTCCCAAGAGAATCGAAGAGATCAAAAAGGCGGGCGTTCCGGCGGTGGTCAGCGCGATTCCCCAACGGGCGGAGAAATTCGGAAAAATCGCCCAGGAAGCCGGAGCGGATATTTTTGTGATCCAAGCGACGGTTACGACGGTCCGACATTTGTCGAAAGCCTACAAGGTGGTGGATTTTCAGAAATTCTGCAAGGAGATGAAGATTCCCGTCATCATCGGAAATTGCGTCGGCTATAAAGTGGCGCTGGAACTGATGGATGCGGGACCCGCGGGACTTTTGGTGGGAATCGGGCCCGGCGCGGCCTGCACGACCCGCGGCGTTTTGGGGATCGGGGTGCCTCAGGTGACTGCGATTTGCGATGTGGCGGCGGCCCGGGACTTCTACCAGAAGAAAAGCGGTCGGTATGTGCCGATTATCGCCGACGGAGGGATGACGACGGGAGGAGATATCTGCAAGGCATTTGCGTCCGGTTCGGATGCGGTGATGGTGGGTTCGGCTTTTGCCCGGACCAAAGAAGCACCGGGGCGCGGGTATCATTGGGGAATGGCGACGCCTCATGCCAATCTGCCGCGCGGCACCCGGATTCACGTCGGGACGACCGGTTCATTGGAGGAAATTCTTTTCGGCCCGGCGAAACTCGACGACGGAACGCAGAATCTGGTAGGGGCGTTGAGAACCTGCATGGGGAATGTGGGGGCGAAAACGATCCGCGAACTGCAATTTACCGAATTGGTCATTGCTCCGGCGATCCGGACCGAAGGAAAAGTTTTTCAGTCGGCTCAGCGCGTTGGAATGGGAAAATAAAATAGCCGAAAGATTTGTGGCGTCGAAACCGGTGAGAAATAAATCCAAACCAAAATTCAGAAAGGGGCATTCCGCCTCGGGCAAGAAGCTGTCCCGTTCCGTTGCCATCAAGGTTAATCCTTCCGAAACCGTTGTCATTCTTGATTTCGGTTCCCAATACACTCAGCTGATTGCCCGCCGGGTCCGGGAACACAAGGTTTTTTCGGTGATTCTCCCGTATCATTCTGCCTTGGAGACCATTCAAAGCTATAAGCCCGGCGCTTTGATCATGACGGGGGGACCCGCGAATGTTTACGACGCAAAAGCGCCGCTCCCGGATCCGCGTATTTTTGATCTCGGCATTCCGGTACTGGGCATTTGCTACGGACTGCAGGTGATCGGCCATTTGCTCAAAGGCGGGGCGGTTGAGAAAAGCGAACGCAGGGAATACGGGCACGCGAAAATCCAAATCGCGCGGGGGCAGGATCTTTTCAGGAATTTTCCGGCAGAAACGGATTGCTGGATGAGCCACGGGGACAAGCTTTCAAAGGTCCCGGACGGTTTCGAAATTCTCGCGCATACATCAAGCGCGCCCATCGCGGCCGTCGGACATCGCGCGAAGAGAGTCTACGGGGTTCAATTCCATCCCGAAGTCGTTCACACGCCGCTGGGGAAGGAGATTTTCAGGAATTTTCTTTTTGAAATCAGCGGGTTCAGAGGGACTTGGACTCCGCAGTCGTTTATCGAAAACACCGTGCGGGAAATTCGGGAAGTGGTGGGCAATGGGCGGGTGGTACTGGGAATGTCGGGGGGAGTGGATTCTTCTACGGCTGCCGTGCTGATTCATAAAGCGATCGGGGACCGGCAAACGTGTATTTTCGTCAATAACGGGCTTTTGCGGTTGGGGGAAGCGGAAAGGGTGCTTGAGACCTTTCGCGACCGCCTGAAATTGAATCTGCACTACGTGAATGCGGAAGCGCTTTTTCTGAAAGCGCTGAAGGGCGTTACGGACCCGGAGAAAAAAAGAAAAATCATCGGGCGTTTGTTCATCAAGGTGTTTGAGAAGGAAGCGCGAAAAATCGGGAAGGTGGCGTATCTGGCTCAGGGGACGCTTTATCCGGATGTGATCGAATCGGTTTCCGTCCACGGTGGGCCGACCAGCACGATCAAATCGCATCACAATGTCGGTGGCTTGCCCAAGAAAATGAAACTGAAGCTTTTGGAACCGTTCCGGATGCTTTTCAAGGATGAAGTGCGCGAAATCGGCAGGGAACTCGGAGTTCCGGTTGAGTTTATACGGCGGCAGCCGTTTCCGGGGCCGGGGCTTGCCGTCCGGATTCTGGGGGCGGTTGATAAGAAACGTCTGGAGCTTCTCCGGAAAGCGGACTGGGTCGTGATCGATGAGATCAAAAAAGCCGGGTGGTATGAAAAATTATGGCAATCGTTCGCGGTACTTTTGCCGGTCCGGTCGGTCGGGGTCATGGGCGATGAGAGAACTTATGATTACGCAACGGCGATCCGGGCCGTTCATTCGAATGACGGGATGACCGCGGACTGGGCCAAATTACCGCCTGAAGTGCTGGGCCGGATTTCCAACCGGATCATCAATGAAGTCCGCGGCATTAACCGGGTCTGCTACGATATCAGCTCCAAACCCCCATCGACGATCGAGTGGGAATAAGATTTGTTTCCGGCCGAGATTCCCTTGCGTCCGGCGTTTCAGACAAAACGGGCAGTGCTGCCTTTTAGTTTTCTTGAATTTATTTTTTAAACCCCGGGATTTAATTTTATCTAGCCAGGGCCATATTTAATGGAACATTCTTCTTTTGCCCATCTCCATCAACATTCTGAATACAGCCTTTTAGACGGGGCCTGCCGGATCGACCTTTTGATCCGACGCGCCTGCGAACTGAGATTTCCCGCAATCGCTTTGACCGATCACGGCAACATGTTTGGCGCGATTGAATTTTATCAAACGGCCGTGAAGCAGGGGATCAAGCCGGTTTTGGGGATCGAGGCCTACATTGCGTCCGGATCGCGTTTTGAAAAAACCGCGCACGGGATCCGGGACGCGTCGTTTCATTTGACGATCCTGGTCAAAGACGAACAGGGGTACCGGAACCTGATGAAATTGAGCACCTTGTCGTATCTGGAGGGGTTTTACTACAAGCCTCGCATGGATAAGGAAATCCTCAGGAAATATCACGGGGGACTTCTTGCGCTTTCCGGATGCCTGAAAGGCGAGGTGTCTCATTATATCCGGAATAATCAGCGTGAGGATGCGGTCCGGGCGATTCAGGAATATCAGGATATTTTTGGAAAGGACGATTTTTTTCTCGAAGTGTACGATCATGGGCTTGAAGAGCAGAAGAAAGTCGTGGAGGTGATTCGGGAGCTTTCCAAAGAACTCAAGGTCCCGATGGTGGCGACCAATGACGTGCATTATATTTATCCGACCGACTACGAGGCTCATGACGCCCTGCTTTGCATCGGAACGGGTGCGAATATTTCGGATACCGACCGCATGCGGTACGCAAGCAATGAACTTTACCTTAAATCGGCGCAGGAAATGATCGACCGGTTTAAGCATATTCCGGGCGCGATTGAAAATACGCTTGCCGTGACGCAGAAGTGCAATCTGGAGCTTGATTTTTCAAAGACCTTTTTGCCCCGATTCGATCCGCCTTCCGGGAAGACCGGGATGCAATATCTGAGGGACTTGTGCGAAGAGGGGCTTCGACAGCGTCTGGGGGACATTTCCCCGGATTACCGGACGCGCCTGGAGCATGAATTGGCCGTGATTCAGACGATGAAATACGTGAGCTATTTTCTGATCGTCTGGGATTTTATCCGGCATGCCAGGGAAAAAGGGATTTCTGTCGGGCCGGGACGCGGTTCGGCCGCGGGGAGTCTCGTGGCGTGGGGGCTCGGGATCACGGACATCGATCCGATCCGGAACGGATTGATTTTCGAGCGCTTTCTCAATCCCGACCGGGTCAGCATGCCGGATATCGATATCGATTTTTGCTATGAGCGGCGAGATGAAGTCATTGAGTATGTGAAGAAGAAATACGGGCAGGACAACGTCGCTCAGATCATCACGTTCGGAACCATGATGGCGAGGGCGGTGATCCGGGATGTGGGGCGCGTGATGGGTTTGGCCTACGGAGAAGTGGACCGCATCGCGAAATTGATTCCGGCCGATCCCAAAATGACGCTCGAGAAGGCACTGGGGGCGGAGCCGAAACTCAAAGAGCTGGTCGATACCGACGTGCGGATTGCGAAGTTGGTGGAAGTGTCCCGCTCGCTTGAAGGGCTGACCCGCCATGCTTCGACGCATGCGGCTGGGGTGGTGATTTCGGATGTGCCTCTGACGGAACATACGCCGTTGTTCAAAACCGGCGATCAGGTAACGACTCAATATTCCATGGAGGATCTCGAGAAAATCGGGCTTTTGAAAATGGATTTTCTCGGTTTAAAGACGCTGACGGTTATCGCGCACACGCTCCGGATTATCAAAAGGCGCCAGAACACGGAAGTCTGGATCGAGAAAATTTCTCTGGAGGATTCGAAGACCTATGAATTGCTTTGCCGCGGGGAAACATTCGGGGTTTTCCAGCTTGAAAGTTCGGGGATGCGGGATCTGGTCAAGAAGCTCAAACCGCAGCTGTTTGAGGATATCGTCGCGTTGCTCGCGCTTTACCGTCCGGGACCTCTGGGGAGCGGCATGGTGGATGATTTTATCCGCCGGAAGCATAATCCGGCGCTGATCCAATACGATCACGCGGCTTTGGAATCCATTCTCAAAGAGACTTACGGAGTCATTCTGTATCAGGAGCAGGTGATGCAGATCGTGAGCAAACTCGCCGGATTTAGCCTGGCGAAAGCCGATTCTCTCAGGCGTGCGATGGGGAAGAAGATTCCGGAGGTAATGGAACGCGAAAAACAGTCGTTTATCGAAGGCGCCAAGGTGAACGAAATCAAGGAACGCGTGGCGGAAAAGATTTGGAATCAGATCGAATACTTCTCGGGATACGGATTCAACAAGTCGCACAGCGCGGCGTATGCGCTGATTTCTTATCGGACGGCTTATTTGAAGGCGAATTATCCGGTTGAATTTATGACGGCTCTTCTGACTTCCGAAAAGGACAATACGGATAAAATCGTCCGGCATATCGAAGAATCGAAGCGTATCGATATCGGAGTGTTGCCGCCCAGCGTTAACGAAAGTTTCTCCGAATTCACCTGTCTTGGGGTGAAAGAAGGGGAAATCCCCCATGTGGGCAAGATCCGCTTCGGCCTTTCGGCGGTGAAGAACGTGGGTCTTACGGCGATTGAATCCATTCTGGAGACCCGCATCAAAAGCGGAGCGTTCCAGTCTTTCTATGATTTTATCGAACGGGTGGATCTTCGCGTTTGTAACCGGAAGGTCTTGGAAAGCCTGATCAAATGCGGGGCCTTTGATGAACTCGGGCTTCAACGATCCCAGCTGATGGCTATTTTGGACGATGAATTGGAGCGGGGCGCCCGGCTTCAGAAAGACCGCCAGAGAGGGCAGTTCTCCCTCTTGGATGAAATGCAGGAGGGCCCTTCGCCCGTTGGGGCCCGGAAGATTCCCAATATTCCCGAATGGCCCGAAAGCCAATTGCTTGCTTATGAGAAAGAACTGTTGGGGTTTTACGTAAGTGCTCACCCGCTCACAAAATACGAAAAAGTGCTCAAAAATTATGCCAGCGCGACGACTGCCACTCTTTCTGAATTTCCGGATCAGGCGGAAGTCACTCTTGGGGGGATTGTGGGGCAATTCCGGGAGATTACGACCAAGAAAGGGGATCGCATGGCGTTTTTCACGCTCGAGGACTTAAGCGGTTCGCGTGAGGTGGTTGTGTTTCCGGATCTTTATAAATCCGCGCAAACGCTTTTGCAGCAGGAAGAAGCGCTGTTTATCAAGGGGCGGATCAATATGCGGGACGATGAACCTAAGATTATCGCCGGGGAAATCATTCCGCTTCAGGAAGTTCAGAGAAAATTAGTAAAAGTTGTATCGGTCGATCTGATGACGACCGGGCTTGAGATGGGAACACTGGTTAAACTGAAAGAGATATTGGGCCGGTATAAAGGGAAAATCCCTCTCTATCTTACGTTCCGAAATCCGAACGGACAGGCAGTGGTCGTATCGCCGGCGGAAACTTACCGCGTCGAGACTTCCGACGAATTTTTCCGAGAAATTGAAAATTTGCTTGGCGAGAGCAGCGTCAAAATCAAGACTTGAAAGAAACTACTCTATTTTAAAATTTGACGGAAGCTATTATCAGGATTGAAGTTATACGAGAAAGCGCTTGACACACCTTTCTGAATTTGATAGTTTCTTTCAGTGTAATAAGTTACGTAAATTTCTGCCCTGTGAGAGGTTAGGCGGATTGATGCGGCGGGGATAACGCGTAAGGGTTTCAATCATTCCACATGTGAGAAGGAGGGCCTTTGCATGACGAAAAAAGATATTGTGATGAAAGTGTCGAACGATACGAATCTCACCCAAATCGATGTCAAAAAAATTGTTCAGAGGACTCTGGACACCATTCTTGAAAGCCTTGAGAAAGGCGAAACGGTTGAACTCAGGAATTTCGGGGTCTTTAAGGTGAAAGGGCGGAAAGGCCGATTGGGACGCAATCCCCGCACGGGCGAAGAAGTTCAGGTCCCGGAAAAACGGGTGGTTGTTTTCAAGCCGGGATTGGTTCTCAAGCATCGCGTGAAATAACATTGTCTGAAGCGGTTGAAATTCAGGATTTTAAAGGGAGGCCGGAAGCAAAATGCCAGTAACGGGTAAAGTGAAGTGGTTTTCGAATGTTAAAGGATACGGATTCATTGAGCAGGACGGGGGAGGACAGGACGTGTTTGTCCATTATTCTTCGCTGACGAACGAAGGGTACAAAAAGCTGGAGCAGGGTGATACCGTGACGTTTGAGCTCGTGCAGGGAGAAAAAGGCCCTCAGGCGACTCAAGTGGTTCGAGAGAAGAAAAAGAAAGAAGCGGATCAGGACCAGCCGGGCGCGCCGAAGGCCTCCAAATCCAAATAACGTTTTTCCCTTTTGATCCCCGGGGACAAAATCCTACGGGGATTTTCTTTCCCTTTTGAAGAGAGGAACCGGGAGGAACTGGGGCAGGCAGGCCTCCTTGATTTTTGAACCGGGATTCGGATATCAGCGCACGGCGCAACAAAGCTCTTTCGCGTTTAAGAATTACGCAATCTCGTCTTGAGAAATCTTCCGATCGTTTTCGGATGGGAAGGATGCCCAATATCAGGAGAAGAAAATGATTCGTGAGAAACGTTTTTTTGTTCGGGATCAGGATTTTAAAAGTAAACGGATTGTGCTGTCTTCGGAAGAATCGCATCATTTGAAGAATGTGCTTCGCGGGAAAAAAGGTGATCCGGTCATTCTCTTCAACGGGGAAGGGGAAGAATTTACGGGCCAAGTCGCTTCCTTGGGGCCCGGCAACGCCGTCATTGCGATTGAGAAAAAACGGCGGGAACGGATCCGGGGGGCCATTTCGATCGTGCTGGTACAAGCCTTGCCGAAGAAGAAAAAGATGGACTTTGTGATCGCCAAGGCCTGCGAATTGGGCGTGGAAGAAGTTATGCCGCTTGAGACCGACCGCACGGAGTGCAAGCTTGGCCAGGCCCAGCTTAAGAGGGTTTCGGAACGGTGGGAACGGATCGCCGTGCAGTCCTGCAAGCAGTCCTGCCTGGACTGGGTTCCCCTCATCCATCCGCCCGCGACGTTCAAGGAAATGATCCATCGGGTGAAGGGATTTGAAGCGGTCTTGATTCCGCATCCGGACGAAGCGATGCCTAAGTTTTCGGAAGTGATCGCTGAGGTCAAAGCGAGAGTCGGAAAAACCTCAAAACCGGCGATGCCACGGAAAATTGCGGTGGTGATCGGCCCCGAAGGAGGATTTTCGGACCGCGAAATTGCGCTTGCGAACGAGCATGGATTGAATTTTGTTTATCTCGGAGATCTGGTGCTTCGGACGGAGACGGCTTCCATTGTCGCGGTTTCTCTGGTGAAGTACGCTTTCAATCTCTGCTGAATTTTTCGTGAGAAGGGGTTCGCGCATGAAGAAGGTTTATTTCAGGACTTTGGGATGCAAAGTCAATCAATACGAAACCCAGTCCATGAGGGAACAATTTCTGCGGGCCGGTTTTGAATCGACGGAAGACGCTCGGCGGGCCGATTTGATGGTGGTCAACACCTGTACGGTGACGCAGGAGGCGGATCGCAAGAGCCGCGTTCTCATCCGCAGGCTTTCACGGGAGAATTCGCGGGCGTCAATCGCGGTGACCGGCTGTTACGCGACGCAGAATGCGGAAGAGCTTGAGAGACTTCCGGGGGTGCGGTTTGTCATTCCGAATCTCGGGAAGGAAAAAATCGTCGAATCGATCGGATTGAAACCGGAAGCTTGCTGTTCGAATCCCGATCCCTTTTTGGGCGAGACCGTTCCCGGAATTTCCCGTTTTGCGGACCGGACCCGCGCTTTTGTCAAGATTCAGGACGGATGCGATCATGCCTGTACCTATTGCAAAATCGTGCTGGCCCGGGGCGCTTCAAAGAGCCGTCCTTTTTTCCAGATCATGTCCGAAGTGAAACGACTTGTTGCGGCCGGATACCGGGAAATCGTGCTTGCCGGGATTCAATTGGGCGCATACGGCAACGATCTCTCGGACGGAAACGATCTGGTGCGCATTCTTGGAAACCTGAGCCGCGTTCCGGGCTTGGGCAGAATTCGTTTGAGTTCTATTGATCCCTCGGATGTGACGCCGGAATTGATCGCATCCATGAAAAACGGATCCAAGATCTGCCCGCATTTCCATTTGCCGCTTCAGAGCGGGGATGACGGGGTTTTGAAGAAAATGCGCCGGGCTTACCGGATCGCTCGCTACAGGGAAATCGTGACCGCGCTCCGGGACGCGCTTCCGGATTTTTCTCTTACGACGGATGTGATGGTCGGATTTCCGGGCGAAACAGAACAGGCTTTTGAGAACACAATCGAAATTTTGAAGGCCATACGCCCTTTGAAAGTGCATATTTTCCCGTTTAGCCCCCGGAAAGGAACGCCGGCGGCTTCTTTTCCCGGCCGGGTCAGCGGCAAGATTTTGGAAAGCCGTATCGGACGGTTGCAGGCGATTTGTCTCAATCTTGCTCAGGACTTTCAGAGGCAGTTTATCGGCCGTACGATGGAAATTCTGGCTGAGGGAGAAAGTTCTCGGCCGGGATGGCAGATCGGACATACGGCGAACTATCTCGGGGTTCATTTCGCGTCTGACAGATCCTTTTCAGGGGAAATCCTGCGGGTTAAATTGAAAGAATCCCGTATTGGCTACATGCTGGGCGAGATTGTAAGTGATTCAGAATAGAACGGTTAAAGGTTTTGTTGCCGTTTCGGCGATTTGACTTGAATGTGCTGAAATGCTAAATTCAATGCCCGTAAATTCTATGGATATATTTTCGAAACTAGGATGGATTGACGTCGTTTCAATTCTTCTAATCCTGTGGGGATTGGGAAGAGGGCTGGCCAAAGGTTTGGAAGAGGAATTCCCCCGGTTGGTTTCCGTCGTTTTTGCGACGATCGTGACCCTTCACTATTACGAAGCGTTTGCCCGTTTGATTACTTTTGAGAATCCGCTCGTTCAATATGCCGTGAAGCTGATTTCATTTATTCTGACCGCTTTTCTGAGCATCATTTTGACCCGGTTCTTTTTTTCGATTTTGGGTTCGATCGCGACGATTAAATTCAACGGAGTGATTTCAAAATTAGGGGGGGCGATCGTCGGTCCGGTGCGGTTAATGTTGTTTTTTTCCTTGGTTGTTTTTTTTCTGATGCTGACCCCCCTGGCTTTTTTCAAGCAAGCGCTCGGATTTGAGCGTTCCGTGTCCGGAGGGCTTCTTCTGCAGGCCAGCGAGAAAATGCACGAGGTTTTTCTGAAATTTCTTCCTTCTCATCCGGAGGAGAAAACGGGAGCGTAAACTCCGCCGGACCGGGCGGGGGCGAGGAATCGAATCCATGCGATACGACGATCAAACAGTGGAGAAGGTTCAATCTCTGAACGATATCGTGGAGATCGTCTCGTCTTATTTCCCGTTGAAACGGGCGGGGAGGAATTTTAAGGCGAATTGTCCTTTTCATCAGGAGAAAACGCCTTCGTTCATGGTGAATCCGGAACGGCAGATTTTTCATTGTTTCGGATGCGGGGTCGGAGGCGATGTGTTCAGTTTTCTGATGAAGTACGAAAATCTGACCTTTCCGGAGGCGTTGAAGCAACTGGCCGATCGGGCCGGTGTTCAGCTTCCGGAAAGGACTTCGGCCCGGCAGGAGTCTTCCCTTGCCGGAAAGCTTTTTGAAATTTACGAGGCCGCCGCCCAGTATTACCGCAGGAATCTTGAAGATAAAACTGTGGGGCGGGAGGCCCGTGCGTATCTGGAGTCCCGGGGATTTGACATCGGGGCGTTGGGAGAATTCGGAGTGGGCTATGCGCTTCCGGAATGGCGGGGGCTGTATGATTTCCTGTCCCGGAAAGGTTTTTCGGAAGATTTGCTCCTCAAGTCGGGTTTGATTGTCCGCGCCCCGCAGGGCAATCTTTATGATCTCTTTCGCAAACGTGTCATGTTTCCGATTTTCAACGTGCGCGGCAAAGTGATGGCGATGGGGGGACGGGTGATCAGCAAGGAGGATTCCCCCAAATACATTAATTCTCCCGAGACGGAGATTTTTCAGAAGCGGAAGGAGTTTTACGGACTTTATCTTGCGAAGAGGTTTATTACGGCCGAGGATCCCCGGGTTTTCATTGTCGAAGGATATTTGGACCAATTGCGGCTTTGCCTGGCGGGATTTAAAAATACGGTTGCGACTTTGGGAACCGCCCTGACGATTGATCATCTCCGGATTCTTAAACGGTACGCCGCCGAAGCGGTTTTGGTTTACGACGGGGACAAGGCCGGTGAAGGCGCCGCTCTGAGGGGACTTGAGCTTTTTCTGGAAGAAGGTCTCGGCTTTAAACTGCTTGCGCTTCCGGACGGAATGGACCCGGATGATTTGATCCGGGCGAAGGGCGCGGAGGCCTTCCGGGCTTTGGCGGATCAGGCGCAGGATTTCTTTGACTTTAAGTTGACGTCGCTGAGGCGGAGATTCAAGAAGGACGACAGCCTCGGTATTGTGCGAATGACCAATGAATTTTTGGAGACTTTCGATAAAATTCAGGATCCGATTCTTCTCGACTGCTATATTCGAAAACTTTCGCTGGCGCTGAATATACACGAGGATTCCATCCGTCAGGAAGTTTCCAAACGGCGGAAGAAAGAAAAAGTTTCGGCTTCGGGGAAACCGGAGGAACAGAAGCAGCCGGCAATCTTGGAACAAGAGGAAGTGATCCTTTTAAGCCTCATGCTTTTGAATGCGGGGATCCGGGATTCGGTTTTCGAGAGGGTAGCGCCCGAAGAGCTCCGGAATCCGGAGTGCCGGAAATTTTTTTCGGAAGTGCGATCCGCGCAGAATTCGGGCGGCAAAATTTCGTTTCCCGCTTTGCTGAACCGGATTGCGGATCCGGAGTTGAAAATTTCCTTATCCCGGCTCTCATTCGTCGATTTGGGAGAAAACGATTTGGCCAAAGCCGTTGAAGATTGCGTGGCGAAGATTAAACGGCGGAACACGCAGAAAAATATGTCGGATTTGCAAATGAAAATCAAGCAAGCGGAAGCCAGGGGGGCGGAGCAGGAAGTCTTGGCCTATATGCGGGAATACCAATCGCTGTTGGAAGCTCTTCGCTGATTGTCCCGCGGTTCGTCGCGTATTTGACTGAGTCCGAAAATAATCTGATTATTAAATGAAGACAACCGAAGTGAAGAAGCATTCGAAAAAGAAAGGTCTTAAATTGAGCAGAGGAAAAAAGATGGTGAAGCCCAAGCGTTCAAAGAAGAAGACGGTCGTGCGTAAAAAGAAAGAGAGCCTGCTTTCGCCGAGGGTCATTAAAAAGCTTCTCAAGCGGGGGAAAAAGCAGGGTTTTATGACTCACGAACAGATTCAGACGATGCTCCCCGAGAAAGAAAGGACTCCGCAATATCTGGAAGAAGCGATCGCTCTTCTTCTGCGCGAAAAAATCGAGATTCGTCAAGCTGCTCAACCCGCAAAAAGCCGGCCGGCGGTTTCAGGTGCGAAGGAGTCGCAAAGTTCGGATGACGGATCGGGGGATTCGGAAGCGGATGAGGAGTTGCCGCGGGCAATGAAAATTGACGATCCGGTTCGCATGTATCTGAAACAGATGGGGCAGATTCCTTTGCTGACGCGGGAACAGGAAATCCGTCTGGCGCAGCGGATTGAGGAAGCGGAAGAAAAGCTGAAGAGGATTTTCTTTGCCGCCCGGGCGGCCCGGCAGGAGGTCCTGCTGATCGCGAACCAGATCGTTAGTGACGAGGTCAGCCTGGAGTCCATGGTGGAAAGCCTGGGCGAAAACCCCGAAGCCAATATCGCAAAGATGAAGCGCCGGTTTAAGGTGCTGACGCGTCGGCTGAGGGCGTCCCGGAAAGACGCGGATTTGGTCGAATTGCTCATGCAATTTAATCTGAGCATGGATATTGTGAATCGGATTATCGATGGGCTGCGTTCGAAAGTGCGGGAACTGAACCGGAACCGCGAACTCATGAAGGAATTGCGGCGGGGGAAGGCGAAAAAAGAGACCCGGCAGAAATATCAGACTTTCGCCAAGCGGAATCGCGAACTGCTTGTGATGCTCGAAGAGCCCGAAAAGCGGGTCCTGGAGCATTTGAAACTTGTCGCCAAGCAGGAAAAGGAATTAGTCCGTGCCAAAAAGGACCTGGTGGCCGCGAATCTCCGGCTGGTGGTCAGCATCGCAAAAAAATACACCAACCGGGGATTGTCTTTCCTGGATCTGATTCAGGAAGGCAATATCGGGTTGATGAAGGCGGTGGACAAGTTCGAATACAAACGGGGATATAAGTTTTCCACTTATGCCACATGGTGGATCCGGCAGGCGATCACGCGCTGTATCGCGGATCAGGCGAGGACGATCCGGATCCCCGTGCACATGATCGAGACTATTAATAAATTTTTCCGCGCATCAAGGCATTTGGTGCAGGAAACAGGGCGCGAACCGATGCCGGAAGAAGTCGCCCGCGTGATGAGGATGCCCGTCGACAAGGTGAAGGGGATTCTGAAAATCGCCCAGGAACCGATCAGCCTTCAGACGCCGATCGGGGACGACGGGGACACGACTTTCGGGGATTTTATCGAAGACAAGTCCGCGGTCTCTCCCGCGAACGCGACCGCTTATTCCATGCTGAAGGAACAGATGGATGACGTGCTGTCCACGCTGACGGAACGGGAAGAGAAGGTCCTTCGACTGCGTTTCGGGATCGGCGACGGATATCCCCGGACTTTGGAAGAAGTGGGGCAGATTTTCAGCGTGACCCGGGAACGGGTCCGGCAGATTGAGGCAAAGGCGCTGAGGAAGCTCCGCCATCCGACCCGTTCGAGAAAATTGAAGAATTTTCTTGATGTCAGACTGAACGGTTGATTTCCGGCGAAACCGGCCGGCGGGGGCATTGTCCCGCTTTTAAAAGAACGGATTCCATGAATATCGGAAGATTTTTAAGAAAATCGGCTTTCGGAGCTTGCGGAATCTTACTGCTGACCGGGAGCGTATGGCTGATTTCATTCGCGCGGTCTTTGCGATCTCCCGTTGAGAAAAGCGTTCAGGTTCCTGCCGGAGATTCGAAGATTCAGGGAAAGGCGAACGCTCCCGTTCAGATTGTCGAATACAGCGATTTTGAATGCGTGGCCTGCGGGGCTTTGCAACCCGACCTGAAGAAGGTTTTGGAAACCTATCCGGATAAAGTTTCTCTTGTGTTCCATCACTTTGTTATCCGTTCTCACGTTCGATCGCCTTTGGCGCATGAAGCCGCCGAATGTGCCTGTGAGCAGGGAAAATTTTGGGGGTATTACGATCTGTTGTACCAATATCAGGATCTCTGGTCTCAAGCCGCCGATTATACGGAGGAACTTTTGAACTTTGCGCGAGACCTTGATTTGGATTTGCCCAAGTTTGTTGCCTGTCTCGGAAGCCCTACGGTTATCGATAAAATTAAGCAGGACACGGTTTCCGGCGAACAACTGGGGATCAAGTCGACTCCGACGCTTTTTATCAACGGGAGGATGTTTGTGGGGAAGAAACAGTTTGAAGAAGAGGGAATGGAATTTATCCGTAAAGAATTGGCTAAGTCCGATGACAATGCGGCAAAGTAAAAATTTTCTGCTGCTTCTGGGCCGGCTGATCATCGGTATTATTTTTGTGTATGCCGGGTTTACGAAACTCACCGAACCCGCGGAGAATTTCCGGGCTATCCTTGGGGAGTATTCCATCCTTCCCAAAATGTTGATTCCCTGGATAGCGCTTTTTATCCCCTGGGCGGAATTTCTCGGTGGGGTTTTTCTTGTCGCGGGCTACCTGACTCGCGCCGCCGCGCTGTTTTTAACCGGCTTGAATCTGTCGCTTGTGGTGTTTCTCGCGCTTTCTTTCGGGTTTGGGACTTCTCCCGCGGATTGCGGCTGTTTCGGAACCGGCGGGATTCATTTGAGCCCTCATCAGATGTTGATGGTCGATTTGATGAACGGGATCATCGGCATTTGTCTTATCAGGGCTTCCCGGCATCCTTTTGCCGTAGAAAATCTTTTTGAGGAAAGATCCAGCTGCCCGAAAACGGATTCCGACTGAAAGATATTCGGATGGAAGCCTCTATCATGCGACTTTCACTGAACCGGTTTTTGATTGAACTCCGGAGAGCCGTTTGATGGATAGCCTTCCTTTTCTTTCTATTATTGTGCCCGCCTATAACAGCGAAAAAACGATTGAATCTTGCCTGAAAGCTATCCGTTCGTCAGATTACCGGGAGTATGAGCTGCTGGTTATTGACGACGGAAGCCGGGACCAAACGGGCGAGATTGCGAAGAAATACGCGGATCGGATTTTGGGGGGGGGCGACAACCGGGGCAGGGTGAGTGCCCGGAATGAAGGAATCCGGTCGGCGAGGGGCGAGATTATCGTGAATGTGGACTCGGATGTTTTGCTCCGTCCCGATAGCTTGAGTCAAATTGCCGGGTATTTTATCCGCCATCCGGATGTTTCCGCATTGACCGGACTGCTTTCCGGTGAATGCGTCGAATCGGGTTTTTTTAGCCGATACAAAAATCTTTACATGAATTACATATTCAAACAACTTCCCGAACGCGTGTCTTTCCTGTACGGTTCGATATACGCGGTCAGACGGCGGGAAATCGAAAAAATCGATTCATCCGTGAAATTGGCGGATGATACGGAGTTGGGACAGGAGCTTTTCTCGAAAGGGAAGAGAATTGCTTTCTTAAAGGATCTTGAGGTGACACATCTTAAAAGATATACGCTGTTTTCTTTTCTGAAAAATGATTTTCAAATTCCTTTTGATTGGGCCAGGATTTTCATAAGGAACCAGGCATGGCACCAACTGGGAAAAAATAAGACCGGCTTCGCGCATTCGCCTAAAAGCCAGATTGCAAGTGTTGTGCTCGTTCCTTTCATGTTGCTTACGTTACCGCTGATTTTCAAAGGGTTTGGAGCGGTATTTGGGCTGGCGTTTCTGCTTTGGATTGCGTTAAATTTTAAATTTATTTCTTTTCTTGTGAAGGAAAAGGGATTGATCTTCGGTTTCTTTGCGTTTGGGGTGACGTTAATGGATAATCTAATCATGGCGGCCGGTATTTTCTTCGGTTTTTTGGTCGAATTTTCTTCACCGAATCGGAAGCATAAAGGGAAAACGGCTTGAAATGAGCGAAAAACGGATTGCTATTGCCGGCGGGGGACCGAGTGGGCTTGCCTGCGCCTACACGCTTGCCCGGCAGGGTAAAGAGCCTTTCCTCGTCGAAAAGGAAGATCAGGTCGGCGGGCTCTGTCGCACCATCAATTTTCACGGCTATCTTTTTGACATCGGAGGGCATCGTTTTTTCTCGAAAAACGCGGAGATCTTGGAGCTCTGGCGGCATGTCATGGGAAATGACATGCTCCATGTGGAACGGAAATCAAAAATTTATTATCGGAAGAGGTTTTTTAACTATCCCCTGTCTTTCTTCAACGTTTTCAAGAACTTGGGGCTATGGGAATCTTTCCGTTGTGTGTTGAGCTTCATCCTGAACAAATATTTCAGGAAACGGGACGAAAGCACTCTGGAAGGCTGGATTACCAAACAATTCGGAGAGAGGCTATTCTGGATTTTTTTTAAGAGCTATTCCGAGAAACTTTGGGGGAAATCCTGCGAAAATATTTCATCCGATTGGGCGGAGCAACGGATACGGGGTTTGTCTTTGCGAGTTGCGATCCGGGACATGCTTTCGGGAAACCGGAAAAACGCTCCAACCACTCTCGTCCGGCAATTTTTGTATCCGCGCACCGGACCCGGAGAATTTTATGAGCGGCTGAAGAAAAATTCGGCGGAGCGGGGAGCGACGATCACGACCGGAAGGAGGGTCGTCAGAATCCGTCACGATGGGGCCCGAATCGTTTCGGTTGTGGCGGGAGATCCGCGCAGCCGGAGCGGGGAGGAGGACATCCCGGTAGAATATCTTTTTTCAAGCCTGCCTCTTCCTGATTTGATCAAGATGCTTGATCCTCTACCTAGTTCCAAAGATGTCCTTGTGGCAGCGAGAGGGCTCCGTTTCCGTTCGATTTTAATTGTTAACATTATTCTCGACCGGAAGGACCTTTTTCCGGATCAGTGGATTTACGTGCATTCGCCGGAAGTTAAGTTGGGGCGGATTCAGAATTACAAGAATTGGAGCCCCGCGATGACGCTGGATCCCAATAAGACATCATTGGGGCTCGAATATTTTTGCGATGAAGGGGACTGGTTTTGGAGGATGAACGATGTCGATTTGATTAATTTTGCGATCAACGAGGCGGAGAAAATCGGCATTACCTCGAGACGGCATTTGATCGATGGGTTTGTGGTGAGGAATGCTTACGCTTATCCGGTCTACAATCTTGATTATAAAAAACATGTGGCAGTGATCCGGGAGTATTTGAGCGGGTTTTCGAATTTTCAGACAATGGGCCGTTCGGGATTGTTTCAATATGATAATTCGGACCACGCACTGTATCAGGGGATTTGCGCGGCGAGGAATTTCCTGGGGCATGCAAAGTGCGATCTCTGGAATCTTGACAGCAACAGGATGTATCTGGAATCGTAACGTTTTGATTGACAGTGTGGAGTTTATATATAAAAATTGCGCCTAGAAGTTTTTGAATGCATTACTCATTTCTGTGCTTAACTATTCGATTAGGAGATAGAAGATGCCGAGAAAGCTGAAAAAAACAGGAACGGCCAAGGGGAAAAAAGGTAAAAAACCTTATAAGAAGCCGACTTGCACTTCGGAAGAGAGTTTCGGCTCCTTGATTTTAGGATGCAGTTTTACCGATTGCGGCGCTAATTCCGCTTTTAAATAAGACTTTCCTATTTTGTCTGATTGTCCGGAGGAGATTGATGTTTTGCTTCGGAGCAAGAGGAGACTTTTTGAGAGGTGAAGCATCTTGGAGGTTATGATTTCTGAAGCAACGGAAGAAATCTATCAGTTTCCTTTTCCCGCAATAAGCTTGCCACAACAGTCTTTCTTGTTTTCGCTCTGACAACTCAATGAAGAGAAGCGAGTTGTATTTCGATTTACCAAATCGATTAATCGCGCAGAGTCGTTTTAGGGATCCGGCCCGGAACCGTTTATTGGCTATATCACGGGCTGATCAAGGAAAGGTGACTCACACTGGGTTTGACCGATTGCTGTCTTTTCTGAACGCCGGAGATGTCCTTGTTCTCAACGATACCAAGGTGATGCCGGCCCGGTTTTGGGGAATGCATGAATCAGAAGGGCAGGTTGAGATTACTCTGGTCACACGGATTGATGACCGTTCGTGGGAAGCGTTGGTAAGGCCTGATGCGCGAAATTTGAGAAAGGGAGGAAAAATCCATCTCAAGCAGCAGGGTTTGTCCCTCCGAATGATCAAGAAGACGAAATCCGGTTATTGGCTTGTAAAATTCAACGGAAAAGGCATCCGGGACTTTCTTTCCCGTCACGCTGAAGTCAATATACCGTTTTACATCAGCAGGCAGGCGAAACTTTCCGAGTATCAGACGATTTATGCCCGTATTCCGGGTTCCACGCAATGCCCCACAACCGGTCTGCATTTTACCCGAGATCTTCTTTGGGGAATCGAAGGGAAAGGCGTTAAAATCGTTTATATCACACTGCATATCGGGGGAAGCATCGTGCCCGTTGTTGTGAGGGATTTCCGTGATTTAAGAATGCACAAAGAATACTTTGAGATTAAACCGGGAGCGGCAAGACAAATCAATGATGTCAGGCGAAAAGGGGGAAGGGTTTTTGCCGTCGGGACTACAACCGTACGGGCTTTGGAATCGGCGGCCGGGAAAAACGGCCTTATTTGCGCGAAAAAGGGATGGACCGGGCTTACGATAAAACCGGGCCATCGATTTAAAACCGTTGACGCTTTCCTGACCAATTTTCATATGCCCGGTTCAAGCCATTTGCTGATGACATCCGCTTTTGGGGGAGTTAGACCGGTACTAAATGCCTACAAACAGGCGCTTGCCCGGGAATATAAATTCCTCGATTTCGGCGACGCGATGCTGATTATTTAAAAATGACAAGTAGCAAGCCATCGAAAATTTGCTTTATTTCCCATTCTTCGGCAATTGGCGGAGCGGAACTGTCTTTACTCGATTTAATCGATATTATGACTGCCCAAAAATGGGATTGCAGAGTTATTCTTCCTTCTCATGGATTTCTGGAAGATGAACTTTGCCAAAGACGGGTTTCTTGGGCGATTTTTCCCTATGTGAATTGGGTGACAAAAAATAGAACACGCTTCTATTCTAGCAAAAAAGTTCCTCCCATTAGGAATTTCGTACGGGCCTATTTGCCGATTATCAGAAAAATAGGGGAGTGGAATCCGGATGTTATTTACACAAATACCAGTGTAATTAATTGCGGAGCCGTAGCGGCTTTTTTTCTTAAGAAACCGCATATTTGGCATGTGCGTGAATTTGTTCGAGAAGACCATCGTCTGAATTTCTTTTGGCCATTCAAGGAAATTGCGCACCATATCGATTTGCATTCCGACGCTGTAATTTTCAATTCGGAAGCTCTTGCCCGGAAATATCGCGGATTTATTTCTAGAGGAAAATTAAACGTAATAGGGAATCCTGTGCGGCTTAGAAAACAGGATTTAAAACCGGCCGGAAAGAAAAAACGAGTGGATGTTATTGTTACTTTTAGGGATGATCCCAATATTATTCATTGTCTGGAAAGCATGATAAAGAATGTCACGCCATCGTTAAATAAAATTTATATCATTGACGATCATGGACGTAACAATTCCTTGGTTAAAGAACTTCGAAGGGTAATGGCTTCCCGCCCGGAACTTTTTGTTTATAAAAGAAATTACGTGCAGCGAGGATATGTGATTTCGGCGAATAAAGGCATCCGGTTGTCTAAAAATGACGTGATTCTTCTGAACAGCGATACGGTGGTGACGCATCATTGGCTTGAAAAACTCAAAAGAGTTGCTTGCCAGGATAGACGAATCGCTACCGTTACTCCGCTGTCGAACAATGCCACTATTTTTTCCGTGTTAAATGAGAAGAATGATGCGAGCGACGCTGAATCGGTGAATAGCATCATGGAAAGAACGAGAACTGTGGAGTGTCTTGATGTCCCGACGGCGCACGGTTTTTGCATGTACATCAAGCGGATGGTCATC
>ERZ795044.506-NODE-506-length-36545-cov-5.824007_pt1 | contig 36545 bp, 30 predicted proteins | sample MGYA00375128_ERZ795044 | MGnify/ENA primary metagenome ERZ795044 (study PRJEB30173, sample SAMN05720213) | anaerobic digester metagenome | isolation source: active sludge of municipal wastewater-treating anaerobic digesters | place: USA | collected 2014-12-22 ...
GGGGACGCCGGGATCCAGTACCGGACGGGGATTTACTACGAGGACGAAAGCGACCGCCCGCTGATCTCCGGCTGGCTGACCTTGCTTCAGGAGAGCCTGTCGAAGCCCGTGGCGGTCGAGCTCGCGCCGCTGCAAAACTTTTACCCCGCCGAAGCGTACCATCAAAACTACCTCGACAAAAACCCCGGCGGCTACTGCCATATCCCCGCCGCGAAATTTGAGAAAGCCCGCGGCGGCGCAAAACCGGCGCGCGCCGCCGGCGATCTGCGCGAGCGGCTGACGCCGATGCAGTACGAGGTGGCGGTGGGCGGAGCCACGGAGCCGCCGTTCGCGAACGCGTATTTCGACAACTTCGAGCCGGGGATCTATGTGGACGTCATCAGCGGCAAGCCGCTGTTTATCTCCACGGATAAATTCGAATCGGGGTGCGGGTGGCCGGCCTTTTCAAAGCCCATCGACGAAGCGCTCCTCACGCAGTTGCCGGACCGCTCCTACGGTCGAAGCCGCACGGAGGTCCGCGCGGCCGGTTCCGGCGCGCATCTGGGGCACGTCTTCGACGACGGGCCCGAGGAGCTGGGCGGCCTGCGCTACTGCATCAACAGCGCGTCCCTGCGCTTCATCCCGCGCGGCGAGATGGAGAAAGCGGGCTACGGCGAGCTTTTGCCTTTGTTGAAGTAAAGGGCAAAAGAACACGCGGAGTTTTTGGCATCCGCGGCTTTATAAGCTCGAATCCCGGCTTTTTTGAGGGCGTAAAAAAGGGACCCCGGATATAACTTCCGGAGTCTCTTATTTTTAATGGCCGGAGTGTTCTTAACGACAAACTCAGAGACCCACACAAAAGAAATGGTTCCGGCAAAGAAACGCCGAAAAATTCTCAAGCCGCGCAGAAAAACGGTCTTCGAGGGCGCCTTTCGGATAGGCCCTTTCTTGGTGCATTTATGTCTTATCGCTTTGTATATCTCGCCGACTTCTTGTCTTTCCCATGCTTTGGGGTTATCCTTGTAACGATATAGGAAACAACTGTAACCCGCGGCGGGTTTTACAAAAACATGACATGGGTACGTGGTATGGCCGGCGGGCATCGGCCCCGCCGCCCATGTCGGTATATGTTCCTAAATAAGCGGATGCGCTCGGCATTCCTCCATCCCTTTGACTATGTGGTTTTGGCGCAAGCGGCAAAGAAAGGCAGGTGTCACAAACATGAACCGAAAAACGATCGCTCTGTTTTTAGCAATCGCAACGATCACCGCGATCACCGGCTGTACGGAACCGTCCTCGGAGGAAAGCGGCTCTGCGGCATCCCCGGCGCAATCCGAGGGCTCCTCTCAAGAGCCGGAAAAGACATACGCGTATTATGAATGCGTGGCGACCGTCAAGGGATTCCAGCCGCAGCAGGTACGTTGGGACGCGGACGGCGGGTTTTCGGTGCGTCAAAAGGATACGATCCTGTTTGTAGACCATGACAACGAGCCGGTAAAAACCTTTCGTCCCGTCGACCGCGACTGGCCCGACCGTCCGTGGGAATCGAGCGATCAGGATTGGGAAGATCCCACATTCTGCGAGTATACGTGGAATGAGACCTATGTGCTGGCCTGTTTTCACCTATATGGCAGCTTGGACGCGGTTGTCGTCGAGAAAGACGGGCTGCCGACCCTTGCCGACGCCGCAATTTATACGATGGACGGGCGGCTTGTAAAGGCTTTCCCCTCCACCTACGACCAAGACGTAAAAAACAGGTCAGACAATGAAAGATACGCGTGGATGATTTCGACCCGTACCCATTGTGATTGGCTGAATGACGATATTCTTGCCATCAACAGCGGCGACGCGATCTGGCTGTATAGCGTCGGTCGGGATGAGCTAAAGCGGGCGGTCGATTCCTCACAGGACTTGTGGGCGGCATGGTGTCGGGGAGAATCCTACGCCTTCGGCGTTTCGGACAGTCAATATTGGATAGAAAACGGAAACCTGTATTATGCCGTGGGGCACGGCGTGCAGGGCGCGGCCGAAGACCAATACGGCGTCCGGTATTCTTTATGGTCGGTCGGCTGGGATTCCCCTCCGGTTTGTCTCTCCGGCGATCAGCTTCATCAGGAGTATCAGATAAAAAACGGCGTGATTCTTGCGGCAAATTATCATTTTGAGCAGGTCGGCGCGGATACCATGTGGATTTGCGACATGGAGCGGCTCGACGAGGAAACGGGCGAATATCTGGCCCTTGGAACAGGCGGAGAGCGAATGGACGTGGCGATCCGGCAAAATTTAGCGGCTTATACCACCTATCGCCGCGAAACGCCGGATGAGAGATTGCAGTATACCGTCCACTGCCGGGATTTTCAGTCCGGAGAGACGCTGGAATGGAAGCCGATCATGCCGGAGGCCAAAGGCGACGCGTTCGCAACCTTGCTGGAGGTATGCCGCACCCCGGACGGCGTCCGGCTCGATTACTATGTGGAAGATATCCATGACACGGGACGAACCGTGACGTTGGTCACCTACGACACAACGACGGGGCGGGCGATTTTTACTCTCATCGACTCTCAGGTGGAAATCCCGCCCGGCGAAGGAGCGCCCACACGCTTTCTGGAGACAGACATGGATGGGCGCGTAAGGCTGAGGCCGCTTCCATAAAAGCGGTTGGCCGGCGACGGTCAAATTCAGGCGGATCGGTTTGCCTCGGCGCGTGTAAGAATGCCCGTTTTTTGCTCAACGCGACTCAAGCGCCGCTCCCCGGCATATAAAAACAGAGCGATCGGCATTCATGCCGGTCGCTCTGTTTTGTGGTCGGAGTGAAATGAATCGAATACGGATCAAAGAAGCGCTTTTTCTTCTTACCCTGCCAATTCGAGTAAACTCACTTCTTATATCCGCATTTGGGGCACACGCCGTTTTCATTCAAAGCGATACCGCACAACGGGCAACGGTCAATTTCATTTTTGGTCTCAAACTCTTCGGAAGCCGCGTTAACGCCGCTGGTAAAGGTAAGCTTGGCGATGTTCAGCTTATCCTTCAGCAGGTCATAAACAATCTTGATCATGCCTTCAACGGTCATGGTCTCTTTGGTCACAACCAAACGGCACTCCGGATATGCGGTCGCAAGCTCTGTCTGGAAAGCGGGGCCCTTCATTTTATTGGTCGGCGCGCCGTTCCGAATGCCCTGCTTTTCGTAAACATCGAGGATTGCAGGCAACAGGGGATCGTCTTCCCGCAGAATCAGCGCATGGTCGAAGTTTTTCAGAACCTCCCATGCGGTCTTCTGAATTTCATTACAGGGGAAAACCATATTGACGCCGGAATTGACGGAATCCTCCACCTCGATGGTCAGGATGCCGGTGTGACCGTGCAAATACTGCGCCTCGCCTTTAAATCCATAGAATCTGTGTGCGTATTGCAGGTCTAACTTTGTAATACTTCTCATCATTATTCTCCTTATATATATTATTTACGGGGGATTTCCATGCTCCCGTATGCGCGCGAAAGAATGCCTTGCCGGGATATTTGCGGCTATGCCTATGGGTTACTTTTGCATTGCGAGCAGATACCCTTAAAAACGATATCGTGCCCGGTAAATACGAACCCATGGGGATCCTTAATAGATTTTTCCATATCCGCGATATAGTCCATGTCCACGTCAAAAACACGGCCGCACTTTAAGCATTTTGCGTGATAATGATTGCCGCAAAGATGATCGAAACGGTCAGCCCCGCCGGGAATCTCTCTTTTTCGTATATCGCCCATTTCGCATAGCCGCTTCAGGTTCCGGTACACGGTCCCTCTGCCGATATTCGGGTGTTCCTGAACGAGCTCCTCATAGATCTCGTCCGCAGTCGCGTGACACCTCAGCCGATTTACGGCCTCCAGAACTAAAGCGCACTGAATGGTCTTTCGTCTCATCATAAAACCACACTCATTATAATATTCATTTTCAATTAGGATTATATCTCAATAAAGACGGAATGTCAATAGCCGTAATGCATTTTTAAATTTATTATTTTAAATTTACCACAAATCGCTCCAACGCGCGGAAATTGCAATGCAGGGCGGAACTGAACGGCGAACGCCTCCCCAAGCTACGGTCTTGGCATTTGGCTTGTCTTTTTTATCATATGATCCTGTCCTTTCATTTTAGATTAGAATGGAATTTCAGGATTTGAGCTGGATTGACTCCCCCGCAAACTCCCATGTATACAGACATAAAAAAGGCCGTCGACAAAAGTCGACGGCCTTTTTTATGGTCGGAGTGGCGAGATTCGAACTCGCGGCCTCTTGGTCCCGAACCAAGCGCGCTACCAAACTGCGCTACACCCCGGACAGCTTTTTTATTATAACTGCCGGAGTGGTTTTTGTCAACAGGAATCTGTGGCGGAAATGCAGAAATTTCCGCGTTTTTCCCCGGATCTTAGGCGGTCTTTTTGGGCGTCGGAAAGCAGCCGTACTGCCGTTTATAGGCGCGGGAAAAACCGCTCACCGTCTCGAATCCGTACTTCGCCGCGATGTCCGAAAGCGGCTTGCCCTGCTCGATCTCCCGCTCGGAGAGCGCGAGCCTCAGCCGGCGCACATACCCCATCAGGCTCTCGCCGGTGCACTCGCGAAACAGGCGGCAATAATGAAAGACCGAGTAGCTCGCGGCGAAGGCGATGCTGTATGGGGAGAGATCCTCCAAGAGGTTCTCTGCAATGTACTTTTTTCCTGTCAAAACGGCGGTTCTGTAATCCATCTCCGAGGTCCCCTTTGTCTTTGATATGTTGCAAATTACGGGAGGATGGCGGCAGGGCGGAATGGAGTGAAAGGACCGCCCTGCCGCACCGTTCTTTCCGGCACAGAGGAAAGGATATCGTCGAGCGCTGAGACATCCTTCCCGGAAAGAAGCGGCGGGACCCGCTTACGACAAAAAAGGATGCCCTTCCCAAGCGGGAAAAGCATCCGACTACTCAAAAAAGGACTGCTCCCTTGAGCAGGACCTCTCCGGTCAAATGACTATGTGGTGCTCTCCGAACCCGAGAAATGATTTTGCGGAAATTATCCTGGCTCATGCTTCATCCTCGGGAGGCGCCTTCCCATCAAAAAGACAGTGGCAAATGCCCCCTTCGTCGGCAATTACAGTTGAGGTCACAGCGACGGACTCTCACCGTCTTCCATCCCGTCCGTTACAACGGGATCCCTTTCGGGCAACCGCAAAACCCACAATATCCAATTTTCAAGCTGTGCCTTCCGGCAGTTTTTATTTTACTATAAACTACCGGCAAAAGCAATTCCATTTTTGCGGACCCGCGGAAAATTTTGCGCAAAGGCCCTGCGCGCCGGGCCGGGCGGGGGCAGGCTCTTTCGACGGCCCATGGGAATCTTTCCGCCGGGCGGCCCTTTCGCCGAAACAAAAAAAGAGGCCTTGCGGCCTCTTTCTATAAACTTTGGTTAAAGATCCGGGACGGGGTCCGGCAGTTTTTCGGACTGGACGACCGTCACCAGATCGCACAGGGCCTTCAGCTCGTCCGAGGCGTAGCGGCCGGTCAAGACCAGCTCGCAGGTCGGCGACCGGAGGGAAAGGAGCTCTTTCACTTCCCCGACCGTAATCAGGCCGAAAAGCATCGGGATCGTGATCTCGTCTAAAACGACGAGGCCGAAGCCCCCGCTCTTTAGCGCCTGTCTCGCGCGCGCGAGGCCGTGCTTCGCGCACCCGCGGTCCTGCGCGTCCGGCTCCCGGCCGCAGATGCAGCCCGCGCCGCTGCCGAACTGGGCGGTCACGATCCCCGGTATGGCTTTGCGCAGCGCCAAAATGTCGCCGCGCGGGTCGTCCTTGATGAACTGGCCGACAAAGACCTTTTTGCCCTGCCCCGCCGCGCGGACCGCGAGGCCGAGCGCCATGGCGGTTTTGCCCTTGCCGTCCCCGGTATAGAGGCGGACGTGGCCGTTTTCCATCGGGATTCCCCCTTCTTCCGTTCTTTTCGCTTCTTTATTATATTCCGTTTCCCCGCAAATTACAATGAAAACGGGCTTCCTTATAAATGATAAGAGAGACGAATCACGCTTTTTGATAAAACGGGTGGGTGAGTTTCTCCGCGGCCCGGATCAGCTTGAAATCCGCCTTCATCATCTCGAAGCGGTCCCCTTTGTGGAAAAAGGGCCGGACGGATTTCGCGACCTTGGTGAAAAAGGCCTCCCGCTCGCCGTCAAAATCGACGAGCAGCAGCAGATGCGGCGCGATCTCCTCCTTCCCTTGGGAGAGGAGCAGCCACGCGCGGTAGACGTTGTCCGACGCGTTAAAAAAGCCGGTCAGCGCGGCGAGCACGGGCTCCGGGACATAATTGGGCCGGGAGAGCTTGAGGCCGCCGAAGTAGTCCTGCTTCTCCAGAGGAGCGCCCGGCTCCTGCGGCGGCGGCTCGGCCGGCTCGAGCGGCGACGTTTTGCGCTGGATGAGCAGGGATTGGCCGTGCGGGTTGACGACGATGCCCGCGACCTTTTCCGGCGCGTCGGAAAGGATGGATTCGAGCTTGACGAATGGCAAAATAACGACCTTTTCGTGGTCGAGCGGGCTTTTCATAAATTCGGCGTAGCTCGTAAAGGCGGGCAGGAACTCGCCTTTTTCTGCGATTTTGAGCAGGCGGATATCCGTCTCCGTTTTATTATATGGAATCAGAAATGTGGAATCTTTAAGGTCGCTGAAAACTTCCTTTTTCCGTTCAACGTCTTCCCCGGCCAAGACACCGGCAATCTCCCCGACATCGAGGCCGTTTTCGAACGCGGTGATATCCATGCGGATGCCCCCCTTTCTTGTAGTATATGATACCACGCTTTTCTTTGTTTCGCAACGAAAAAGGCCCGTCCGAGGACGGGCCTTTTGCCGTTTTCAGGTTTTAGTCGTTCTTCTCCTCCGGGGGCGTTTCGGCCTTCTCCTGCGCCTGTTTCGCCTCATAGGCGGCGCGGAGTTCCCCGGCTCTCTTGGCTTCCCGGCGCTCTCTGCGCTTCCTGTCGCTGCGGAGGACGCCCACGGCGATCAGCGCGACCGCCGCGAAGACCACGGCCCAGATCAGGACATAGGGCAGGCTGCTGACGAACCAGACGGTGAATTCCTCCATATCCCGGCCGATCTGATAGAAATTGTCGCTCAGGCGGGTGGTGATGCGGTCCCAGACCGAGCCTTCGTCGGCCTGCGTCTCCCGCTTCACCTCGTCGACCTTGAGATAAACGGTGCTGTAATCGACCTGATTATCGTAGAGGCGCAGCTGGCTCTCGTAGGATTCGATCTGATAGCGGACCTCGGAGAGACGGGCCTCCAGCGTGACGATGGCGTCCACGTTTTCGGCGATCGCCAAAAGCTCGAGCAGCCGGTCGTACTCGGTCTGTAAGGATTTCTTATGGGCCTCCATGTCGACATACTGCAGCGTGACGTCCTGCGTGCTCTCGTTGCGGTAGGTCACATTCGCCATCGCGCCGACCTGCTCCACGAACAAGTCGAGCTGGGCGGCCGGGATGCGCAGCGTGTAGGAGGCGCTCCGGTCGGATGTGTAATAGATCGAATTGCCGTTGAAGCTCGAATTCTCCACATAGCCGCCGAGCTCCTCCACCAGTTCGGCGATCTTGCCGGTAAAGGTGTCGAATTCCAGCGTCTGGAGCTCAAGGCTCACGTTGCGGATCAGCTTGCGGCCGCTCACTTGGGCCGCCTCGCTCTCCCCTACGGAGGTCGTTTCGCCCGGGGCCTTGACGCCCGGCGAGGCGGAATTGTTCCAGCCGCCCTCTTCCATGGCGGGCGATTCGGCGGCGTCGCCTCTAATCGATCCGGCGGTTCCGTAGCCCGCGTCCTGCGGCTCCGCCTCCGTGCTCTTCATGCCGGCGGAGCAGGCCGCGAACGCCAAGATCATCAGCAGGGATACCAATACCGCGATGATTCTTTTCATTTTCATTCCCCCCGTAAAATTCATTTCACCTCATAAGTGGCCGATCCGTCTTTTTTTACTGCAAACCGCGTGGGAAATCTCACAGCTCCGGGTAATAGGTCTCCTCCGGCGCGTCCGGATCGTTGGGCGGCGGCACGTCCCCCGGCGAGCGCACGATGGTCAGATCCTCCTCGGGCGCAAGCTCCGGCTCGTCGGAGGGCGCAAGGCGGCCCCGCTCGCCGAGGAGCTCGTTCAGGTAGGCCATGTTCGCCTTGCTCCTGCGATCGGCGTACGCCCAAAACAGGCCGTAGGCGAGCAGCAGCGCCAGCGCGCCGCCGCTCAGATAGAGGCCGGTCCGGAGCCCGGGCGTCTCATACCGGAATTCGATGACGTTGTCGCCCCTCGACGCGGGCACCGCCATAAAGCCGTAATCCACCCGCTCGATCGCGGTCTCCACGCCGTTGACGTAGGCGGTCCAGCCCTCGTCGTAGGGGACCGAAAAAAAGACGAGATTCTGCCAGCGCAGGCTGATCCGGCAGACGAAGCCGCCGGAGGTCTCGACAAAGCTCTCCGAGGAGTGGGCCGCGCGCCGCGCGGCGTACTCCTCAAAATCCTCATAGGACATATAATAATCCGGTCCGTCTTTCAGGTGGGAGAGCAGCCGGTCATAATAGCCGATCTGCGTGTCGGTCAGCACCAGCGCCGAGCAGAGCACCCGGTCCCGGTATTCGACGGGCACGTTCTCGAATTCGGCCTCGGTGATATAGTTGTCGAACGTGTAGCCCATGGGGATATAGTTCATATTTTCATAGACGGTGTATCCGTCCTCGCTGCCGTAATACTCGAACCCCTGAATCGGCGGGTTGTCCGCCGCAGCGTCCTTCGCGTACAGCCAGCGCACGGAAAGAAAGCTGCGCAGGGCGTAATATTCATAGTCCGGCTTGCTCGAGACGTCGCGCGTCACGTCGACCATCGGGTAAAACTCCATGATGGAGGCCGGGACGACGCTGTGGAAACAGTGGATCGACGGCAGCTCCCAGTAGAGGCCCATGTTGTCCAGCGCGCCGTAAAAATCGCAGCGCGTGAAGCTGCCGTCCGGCTCCGGGAGCTCGATCTCGCCGCGGTAGGCGGTCGCCTCGTGGATGATCGTCTCGTGCGAGGTGGAGTAGCCGTAGCCGTTGAGCAGATAGAGGACGCCGTAGGCGGCGCAGACAAGCGCCGTAAATCCGATGGAGAGCCGCCGAAAAGAGGGCCTCTTCCGCAGCCTCCACAGGCAGAACGTGATGCCGAGGCAGATGAACGCGAAGGCCACCGTCTGCCAGAATTTCGCGGGGTCGTTCTCGAGGCCGACGCTCCAGACGCCGTCCTCCTCGACCGGCGAGAGGCCGATGGCGACGGTATAGACCGCCATCAGGACGGCGGTGGGGACGAGTCCCTTTTTGAAGTCGATCCGGCGCTCCGGCGATTCGTCCGCGCAGCGTTCCAGCGCCTTGACGGTCGCGAGCGCGAGCAGGATCTCAAACATATAAAACCAGCGGGTGTAATAGGAGTTGTTCATCAGGATAAACAAGGCGTTCACCCACGGGACGGCCGCGCAGACGATGCAGGCGACGATCATTCGCCCCAGCCACGTGCCCTTTGTGCCGCGCAGATAGGCCACCACGCCGACCATGCCGTAGAGCGGCAGCCACCCCGCCATGGAGGCCCACTGCGCGCCCTGCCCGGTAAACATATTTTGGCGCGAGGGCAGGTCCGGCGGAAAAAAGAAGCTCGCGACGATGGCCGGGATGCGCTGCTCGCTGTAATAAAGCCAGAGATACCAGCCGCTCAGGAGATTTTCCGAGCCGGTGCGTGGATTGTCCCAGATGGCGAGCACGGAGGGGAGCAGCACCGCCATGGCGGCGCCGGTGCCGAGCACGGCCTCGAGCGCGACGAGACAAAACTTGCGGAAGCGGTGCGCGGTGCCCTTCACCGAGATGCGAATGAAGAAATAAAGGACCAGAAAGACCGCTTCCCCGATAAAGAACCAGTAATGCGCCACCGCGTTGAGGGCGACGGCCAAGGCGAAAAGGCCGTGGCGGTCGTTTTCGAGCAGCTCCTCCATGCCGATGAGCATCAGCGGGAAAAAGACGAGCATCTCGTGGAAGTGGAAGAAAAAGACGTTGTAAATGGAAAAGCCGCAAAAGGCATATAATAACGAGGCGACGACCGCCCAGTGTTTATCCCCGACAAACCGCTTGAAATAGAAAAAGGACGTGAAGGCGGCGAAGCTGAATTTGAGCACCAGCAGCGGCGCCATCAAATACGGCAGCCACGAGGTCGGGAATGGAATCGTCAGCCAGAAAAACGGGCTGAACAGAAAATAGAAGGAATAGGAGCCGATGAAATTCGCGCCGAGATCCGTGTTCCAGTCCCAGCCGAAGTTTCCGTCCAGCACCATATCGTGCACGTGCATCATAAACGGAATGTCCTGTACGTTGAAATCCCCGTAATAGGTGAAGATCCCCCCGTTTTTGATGGTGATGGGCGCAAAGACGACGATCGCGCAGACAAACGCGAGCCCCAGCGCCATCCAATGGAGATTTTCCCCCTGCTTCCATTTCAGCGGCATAGTTCTGTCCTTTCCTGTCTCGTGCAATTGCAGAATTTCTCATTATTTATTGTATAACAAAACGCGCCAAATGAAAAGGCCGGCGCGCGAAAAAACGTTTTGCACGCAAAACGCCCGCGGAGGACGAAAGCTGTGAAAACCGCTGTTCATTTCCGGCATTTTGTCGTATAATAACAGGGACAGCTTTCGCCGGTGGTGGCTCCGACGGGCGTTTTTTGATTGTTTGGAACCGCGCGTTCCATGGATTAAGTGCCGGCGGGAGCCGATTTTCCTGCATGGAGGGATGAAAAATGGCCGATAGTAGATTCTACGCCTATCTTTCTCGAATGAAGCACATCTTCCGCTGGCCGCTGATGCGGAATTCCCAGCCCGAATCCCTCTCCGTGCACACGCTGGACACCGCCGTCGTCGCGCACGCGCTCGGCCTTTTGCGCAACCGCCGCTTCGGCGGGAACTGCGACGTCGGGCGGCTGGTGCTGCTCGCCATCTATCACGACTGCGGCGAGATCCTCACCGGCGACATGCCTACTCCGATCAAATATTTTAACCCGGAGATCCGCCGGGCATACCAAGACGTGGAATCTTTCGCGGCCCACCGGCTCGCGGAGATGCTGCCGGAGGACCTGCGCGGCGACTATTTGCCCCTGCTCGACCCCTCCGGCGAGGACCCGGAGCTGCGCAAGCTCCTCAAAGCCGCCGACAAAATCTCCGCGCTGATCAAATGCGTGGAGGAGGAAAACGCCGGGAACAAGGAATTCTCCCGCGCGAAACTAAGTATCGGGAAGGCCGTCGCCGACATGCGCCTGCCCGAGGCGGACGCCTTTGTGGCGGAATTTTTGCCGAGCTACGGCCTCACCCTCGACGAGCTGAACTGAGCGGCTTCCCCAAAACCGGCGGCCGAAAGAGCGCTTCCTTCGCCCGATAAGTAACGGGGGCCGCCGCGGGCGTCTGTCCGCCGGGCCGCGGCCCCGCCCCCGATGGATGAGATCAGTGCATGATGGCGGAGACGCCGTCCACAATGCTGCCGACCGCGCTCATCGTCCTGCGCGCGCTGCGGCGAAGCTTGCGGACATTCCGCGAGTTCCCGCTCATCGCATAGATCGCGGTGCCGATCGCCGTCGCGGCCGCGACGCCGGAAAAAATCGCCGCCATATTTCTGTTCATTGCCATTTTGTTTATCCCTCCGATTTCATTCGTTTGAACTTAGTTTCCCCGCCGAAGAACCGAAGATTCCCGGAATCCGTTTCCGGGAAAACCAATTTTATTTGAAATATTTTTTCTGGAAAAATGGAGCGTGATTTTTATGGAAAAAAGGCCGCAGCGCGTCGCCGCCATCCACGATCTCTCCGGCTTCGGCAGATGCTCCCTCTCCGTGATCCTGCCGGTGCTTTCGGTGATGGGCGTTCAGGTCTGCCCGGTGCCGACCGCCGTGCTCTCCACGCATACGGGCGGCCTCGGCGAGGTGGTCTTTCGCGACCTCACGGACTATATCGAGCCCGCGCTCGCCCATTATAAAGAGCTGGGCGTCGCTTTTGAGGCCGTTTACAGCGGCTTTCTCGGCGGCAGCGCGCAGGTCGACGCCTGCCTTTCGTTTTTCCGCTCCTATCCCGGCGCGCTCAAAATCGTCGACCCGGTGATGGGCGACAACGGCAGGCCCTACCGCACCTGCACGCCCGAGATGCAGACCCGCATGGCCGAACTCGCCGCGGTGGCCGACGTGATCACGCCCAACCTGACCGAGGCCGCCATCCTGCTTAAAAAAGGTTACACCTACGAGCCGCTGACCCACGCCGCCGCGAGAAGCCTGCTCGTGAAGCTCTCCGAGCTCGGGCCGAACTGCGTTGTCGTCACGGGCGCGGAACTCGCCACCGGCGAGATCGCGAACCTCGGCTACGACCGCGGGAACGGCTCCTTCTGGTTTGTGCCCTGCGACTACGTGCCGGTCGCCTACCCGGGCTGCGGGGACATCTTCGCCTCCGTGCTGACCGGCGCGCTGCTCGGCGGCGCGAGCCTGCCGATCGCCATGAGCAGGGCCGCGGGCTTCGTGGAGCTCTGCGTCAAGACGACCTTCAGCTACGGCTCCGACATCCGCTACGGCGTGATGTTCGAGAGCGTCCTGCCCGCCCTTTCGCAGATGAACGCCTCCGGAAATTATCGCACTTTATGAGGAAATTATGAGCCGTCTGATTTACAACAGCCGCGATCTTTTTTATAAAACTCCCTTCGGCGCGGTCCCGGCCGGCGCGGAAATCACGTTCCGCGTCCGCGCGGAGGAGCCCGCCCCGGGGGTTTTTCCCGTTTTGCGGATCTTCCGCGCCGACCTCTGGGACACCCCGGCCTTTGAGCTCGCGATGCGCCCGGAGGACGGCGCCTTTTCGGTAAAATTTACGCCCGAGGCGCCGGAGCTGCTGTTTTACGACTTCCTCTACGACGGCGCCGTCTACCGCAGGGGCGAGGACGCCGCCGCGGTGATCGATCTCTCCGCGCACTACCAGCTCACGGTCTACGACGCGGGCGCGCCCGTCCCGGAGGGCTTCGGCGGGACGGTCTATCAGATCTTCCCCGACCGTTTTTTTGAGGCCGGGGAGCGCCGCCCGTGCCCGTACCCCGACCGGCGCTTCCATGCGGACCGCTCCGAACTGCCGGAATGGGAGCCGGACGAAAACGGCGACTTCTGCAAGGACTACTTCGGCGGAAACCTCGGCGGCATCATGGAGAAACTCGAATATCTCGCGTCGCTCTCGGTCACCGAGCTCTATCTGAACCCGATTTTTGAGGCGCACTCTAATCACAGATATAATACTGCGGATTATACAAAGATCGACCCGCTTCTTGGAACGGAGACGGATTTCGCGCTATTATGCGAAAAAGCGCACCGGCTTGGGATGAAGGTCATTCTGGACGGCGTCTGGAACCACACCGGCAGCGACAGCGTCTACTTCAACGCGAAGGGGCGGTATCCCGGCCCGCCCGCCTCCGATCCCGCGAGCCCCTATCACGGCTGGTACGCCTTCGGGGACTATCCCTGCGGCTACCGGGCGTGGTGGGACTTCCCGGACCTGCCGGCGGCGGACGGGACAAACGAGAGCTTCCGGGAGCTGCTCTGCGGGCCGGGCGGCGTCATCGAAAAATGGCTGCGCCTCGGCGCGGACGGTTTCCGGCTCGACGTGGCCGACGAGCTGGACGAGGGATTCCTCCGGGAGATCTCGGCCGCCGTGCACCGGAAGCCCGGCGCGGCCCTGATCGGAGAAGTCTGGGAGGACGCCTCCAACAAGATCGCCTACGGAAAGCGCCGGCGCTATCTGCTGGGCGGCGAGCTCGACGGCGTGATGAATTACCCCGCCCGGACGGCGCTGCTTTGCTGGCTCAGGGATGGGACGCCGCTTCGCGAGACGCTTTTGGATTTATATGAAAATTACCCGGCCCCCTCCCTCGCCCTGAGCTGGAATCTGCTCTCGACCCACGACACGGAGCGCGCGCTGACCTTCCTCGGCTGCGAACCCGCGGAGGACCATGACCGGGCATGGCAGGCGGCGCGCCACGTCCCCTCGCCGGAGCAGTACGCTCGTGGGAAGCGCCTGCTCACGGAGGCCTTCGCCGCCATGTTCACCCTGCCGGGGACGCCCTGCGTCTATTACGGCGACGAGGCGGGCATGTACGGCTACGGCGACCCCTTCTGCCGCTGCTGCTACCCGTGGGGGAGCGAGGACGCGGAGCTTCGCGAGGCGGTCCGGCAGCTCGGAAAGCTGCGGAAGGAGCACGCCGCGCTGATGCGGGGCGGCTTTCTCCTGCTGCGGGCGGACGAGGGTGCGCTCGCGTTTCAAAGGGAGGCGGGCGGGCACCTTTTGCTCACGATGCTGAACCGCGGGACGGAGCCGCAGCCCCTACCGCCCGATTGGCGCGAGGCGGAGCCGCTCTTTGGCCGGGCGGAAAACGGGGAGCTTGGGCCGGAGGAGGCCGCCGCCCTGATCCGATGACCTGTTCGCCGGTGCCGCTCTTTGGCCGGGCGGAAAACGGGCTGCTTGGGCCGGAGGAGGCCGCCGTCCTGATCCGATGACCTGTTCACCGGTGCCGTTCTTCGGCCGGGCGGAAAACGGGCTGCTTGGGCCGGAGGAGGCCGCCGTCCTGATTCGATGAATAAGAAACCGCCCTTTCAGGCAGAATATTCCTGAAAGGGCGGTTTTTGCAATGCGGATATCCGGAAATTTGAAAGAAGAAAAGCGGCGTTTCGCCGCCGTTTTTGACAGGAAACATAACTTTGATTTACAGGAGCGGGATCTCCTGATCGGCGGGCGGGACGCGGTCCTCTATTTTGTGACCGGGCTCACGAAAGACAACATCTTGGAGCGAATCGTGGATTCCCTGCTCAAGCTCCGGCCGAAGGACGTGACGGACACGCAGGACTTTATGGCGAGCTGCGTCCCGCACTGCGCGGCCGTGCTCGAGCAGGAGGAGGACGCGATCATCACCGCCGTGCTCAGCGGCCTCACGGTCGTGCTGGTCGACGAATTCGCCGAGGCCGTCGTGATGGATCTGCGGGAATACCCGCAGCGCGCCACTTCGGAGCCCGCGCGGGACAAGGTGCTGCGCGGCTCGAGGGACGGCTTCACTGAGACGATGGTGCTCAACTGCGCGCTGATCCGGCGGCGGATTCGGGACCCGCGCCTCCGCGTCGAGTACCTGACGGCGGGCCGGTGCTCAAAGACGGACCTCGCGCTCTGCTGGATGGAGGGGCGCGCCGACCCCAAGCTGCTCGAGGACGTGCGCCGCCGGATCAAGAGCTCCGATCTGGACTCCCTGACCATGAATCAGGAGAGCATGACCTCCCTGCTCACCGGAAAAACGCGGTGGAACCCGTTTCCGAAGTATAAATTCACCGAGCGGCCGGACACCGCCTCCGCGCAGATCCTTGAGGGCGATCTCGCCATTCTGGTGGACAACTCCCCGTCCGCGATCATCCTGCCGGCGACGCTCTTTGCGATCTCCGAGGACGCGAACGACTATTATTTCCCACCGATGACCGGCGCCTACCTGCGGATGACGCGGCTTTTCGTCATGCTGCTGACGCTGGTGATGACGCCGCTGTGGCTGCTCGCGCTGCGGTATCCGCAAAATGTGCCGCAGATGTTTCATTTCATCCTGCTCGACGAGACGCCGTATCTGCACCCGGCGATCCAGCTCCTAATTCTCGAATTTATCATTGATGGCCTCAAGCTCTCCTCGCTGAGCACGCCGGAGACGCTGACCACCTCCTTCAGCATCATCGGGGCGATCGTCTTTGGAAACTTCGCGGTGGACTCCGGCTGGTTTTGCTCCGACACGCTGCTCTATATGTCGTTCGTCGCGATGGCGAACTACAGCCAGCCGGGCTACGAGCTCGGCTACGCGATCAAATATATGCGGATCCTCTCCGTCATCCTGACGGCGCTCTTCGGCGCATGGGGGTTCGCGGCCGGGATGGCGGTCACGCTCTTCCTCATCCTCTCCACAAAAAGCCCCGGCACCAAGGGATATTTCTGGCCGATCATCCCCTTCTCCGCAAAGGGCTTCAAGAAGCTGCTCTTCCGGTTATAAATAGGCGATCGGGACAGCGCGCGGGACGCATAAAATTTCCGGAAAGGGAAAGGCGGCGAAAATCTCCCGCGTCGCCGCTCCCGGAGTTCCTTTGCGTGGATTTCCGTGACAGAGATGATATTGCACTCGCCTCCCCCGCCCCGGAGTTTCTCCCAAGAGCGCGGCGTTTTTTCCCGTAAAATAATAGCCCCGGAGCGTTCGACGGCCCCGGGGCTTTCATTTTGTTTATTTTTTCACTTATCCGAGCTCTTTTTCCGCGCCGGGCAGAAATCCCGCCGCGAGCCCCATCCCGAATTTCGCGTAGCGGTAGGACATCAGCGAATATCCGTCGTAAAATTCGACGTTTTTCTCCACCGCGGCTTTGTAGGAGGCCCAGCAGCACCACATCGCCGCGACGACCGCGATATAGCCGAAAAGCTTGAACTTCTCGAGGTCCCCGGCCGGGCGGCCGAGGTAATAATCGAGGCACCGCAGGCAGGCGTCCTCCGGGAGCTCGCCGTCGTGGCAGAAAGCCGCGAGGTCCCCGTAGGGGTCGCTCATGGCCGGGAACTCAAAGTCGATCAGGATCGGCTCCGGCCTGCCCGAGGGGAAGAGCACGTTGTTCGGCAGGCAGTCCCCGTGGCAGGGGCAAAGCTCCTGGGAGAAGCGGTCCAGCGTGGGCTCGAACTCCAGCACCTCCCGCAAAAATTCCGGAAAGCCCTCCGGGTAATGCTCTTTTCCGGCGGATTCCTCGGCGATCCGATTATAGCGCTCGAGGCGCATATACGGCGTGTCGACGACCGGAAACTCGACCGGCAGGCCGTGGAAGCGGCGAATCAGCTCCATCGAGAGGCGCAGCTCCCCGTCGTTTGCGACATCCGCGACGTGGCTGCCGGGATAGTAAACGGACAGTTTGACGCCGAGACGCGGCTCGAAATAGACGAGCTCGTCGGTGATCGCGTAGTCCTTGAGGCGCAGGTAGGCGTCGTATTCGCGGTCCCGGTCGCAAAAGAGCTCCGTGCCTTTCCCCGGGAGGCGGTAGAGATAGGTCTTGCCCTTCGCCGTAATGACGAAGGTGTCGTTGTTGATGCCCCGGCCGGGGTTTGAGCAGATGTCGTCGATCTCCTGCGGGATGATCCCGAGCACGCCGCAGATAAGACCGATGTGAAACGCGTCCAGTTGGTCGGACCATTTGGTCACAGCGTCGTTCATTCTTTTCCTCTTTTCGGCAAATTTTGCGGATGGAAACGTAAAAGAACAGACCCTCTTCCGATCGGGCGAAGGGCTTTTGAGGGCCTTGCGCCCGATCGGTTTTGGTAAGAGGATCTGAAGAAGAGAAAACAGGGTTGCGCCGGAGCTTTGCGGCGGCGGAGGCCGCCGGGTTGGGTTTTTTACCGTCCCGCGGGGGATTCTCCGCGCGCCGGGCGGAAACGCGCGCCCGGGACCGCCGGAGCTTTCCCGGGATTTCAGGGCCGGGGCGGTCAGCCGTCGAGCCAGATCGGGTTTGTGAACGCCTTGCGGCCGAATTCGTCGACGCACTCGACACGGACGTATTTTTCGGCCTCGCACCACCGGCAGTCGCCCCAGAGCGGGCAGACAAGCTCGGTCAGCGGCGGGTCGCCCGGCTCGTGCCATTTCACGCGGATCTCGCGCTGCTGGCCGTTCACAAAGATCCTCGAGACCGGGGAGCAGGAGAAATGGATCGTCCCGTCCTCCACATAGAAATCGTAGATCTCCGGGCCCGCGGAGCCGTAGAAGCTGCCGGCCGCGATCGCCTCCATCAGGTCGTCCTGCGAGAGGCTCTTCGCCTTCACCGTAATCCAGCCGCCGAAGGAGTCGTTGCCGCCGGATTCAAAGGGATAGAAGTTGTGGTTGTCGTCGACGGCGGTGCCAAAGAGCCGCATGCCGTTTCGCAGCACCGCGTCCCAGTGGGAGAAGGAGGTGCCCACGTTCTCGAGCGCGTAGGAGCAGTAGTTGAAGACCTCCATCGCGAAGATGTGCTTGAGCGGGAGGATCTCGTCGTACTCCACCTTCGACCAGAACGGATGGTTGATTGTGACGAGGTTGCCGCGCAGGTACGCGTCGTCGATCATCTCCTGAAGATCCTCGTAGCTGTGGAACGTCTTTAAATCGAGCAGATGGTCATGCTCATAGGGCGGCAGCGCGGCGCGCTCGCGCATCTCCTTGGTGCCGGGGATACAGAGGAAATGATAATCCCGAATCTCGTGGATGTCCGGCGGCGGGTTGATCTCCATGCCGGGCAGCAGGATGAAGTTGTCGGAGTCGTATCCCTTGAGGTCCGTATAGCGGTTGTGCTCCGTCAGGATCAGGAAGTGGTAGCCGCGATCGCGGTACTCCGAGATCGCCGCCTCCGGGGAGAGCCGCCCGTCGGAGCGAGTGGTGTGCGAATGGATGTTGCCTTTGTAAAAGTTCCCTTCCGGGAAAAACGTCGTTTTTTTCAAAGCGCGATTCCTTTCAGCTTGAGGAAATTTTCCCTGCCGGGAAAAGAATCAGCCGGCAAGCGCGGTGGCGTCGTTGAGCAGGACTTGGGCCTGCTCGGAGACCGTGGCGACGGAGGCGGCGGCGTCCGTATCCGTGTGGGCCATGCAGTAGGCGATCTCGTCGACGAGGACGGTGTAGATGCCCTTCCACGCGGAGGTCAGCGGACGCCTGTGGGCGTACTGCATCTGATCGACCGCGTTGATGTAATCCGGATTCGCCTCAAGGAAGGCGGCGAGGTCGGTCTGGTTGATGCAGGTCTCGGTGGTCGGGAGGTAGCCGGTCAGCACGGTGTAGGCGCCGGCCTCGTCGTCGGTCGCGAGGTACTCGACAAACTGCGCGGCCGCGGCGCGCTGCTCCTCGGTGGCGTCGGCGAACATCACGATGTTGCCGGCCCCGGTGGCGATGCCGTTTTCAAAGCCCGGATGCGGATAGATCTGCATCTCGTACCCGGCCTCGGCCATCCAGCCTTTGTACATGGAATAGACGCCGTTGGAGCCGAGGAACATGGCGACCTTGCCCTCAAGGAACGCCGAGCCGATCGTGGACCAGACGTTGTCCTGATAGATGTAGGGGTTGAAAAAGATGCCGGCGTCGGCCTCGTCTTGGAATTTTGTGAGGATGTCGGAGGCCGTGGTGCCCTCGTTCAGCAGGATGGTCTTGTTGTCCTCGCTGAGGATTTCGCCGCCGAAGGAGTAGAGGATGGACTCATAGACCCACGCGTCGGTGTCCCAGCAGACGCCGAAGCCGTAGATGCCCTTTTCGGGGTCGGTCAGCGTCTCGGCGGTCGCGTAGACCTCCTCCCACGTATCCGGAATCTCGGTGACGCCGGCGTTGTCGAAGAGGGTCTTGTTGACATAGAGGTTCGGCATCGAGCGGTTAAACGGAACCGCGCGGAGCACACCGTCGTAGTAGCAGGAGACCAAGAGGCCGTCCTGATAGTTTGAAACGACGGCGGGGTCGAGATACTGGGAGAGGTCGACGGTCAGCGGATAGAAGCGGCCGAGGAACGTCTCCTCAATGATCGCCATGGTCGGCAGGGCGCCGGAGGCCGCGGCGGCCTCGAGGCGCTCGACGATGTCGTCATAGCCGCCCTGACCGACGATCGTCACCTTGATCTCGGGGTGGTCGGCCATGAATTTGGTCGCCGCGTCGGCGAGGAAGACGCCGGTGTCGGAGTCGTCGGCAAACACGTTCCAGAAAACGATCTCCACCGGCTCATCCCCGGCGGGGGTCTCCTCGGCGGACGAGGAATCGGTCCCGGACTCCGGGGCTTCCTCCACCGTGCCGGAGCAGCCCGCGAGCACGAGGCACAGGGCAAGCAGCAGCGCAAGGAATTTCTTCATGTGATTTCCTCCTTTAAAACTATAAATAAAATTCTATCCTACCGGCCTCCGCCGGTCAAGCGCTCATTTGATCCCGCCGTAGACGAACATCTGCTTGATGCTCTTGTTGGCGAGCAGGTAAAGAAGGAACATCGGGGCGAACAGCATCAGGTTGCCGGCCATGATCGTGTGCCACTCGTTGGCCGCGTTGCCCACCGGCATCAGGTTTTGGATCGCGAGCGGCAGGGTGCGCACCGCGTCGTCGGTCGTCAGGATGCTCGTCCAGAAATAGTCGTTCCATTTGTACACAAAGGTGAACATCACGGTCGTGATGACTGTCGGCCTCGCCATCGGCAGCACGATGCCGCCGATGATCTGGAGCTCGGAGCACCGGTCGAGCCGCGCCGCGTCGAGCACGTCGTCCGGGAGCGTCTTAAAGGTCTGGATTAAGAAGAAGATCGAGAATGCCGAGTAGATGAACGGCACGATCAGGCCCTGATAGGTGTTGATCCAGCCGATCTTGCTCTCGATGAGGTAGATTGAGAGGAAGATGATCTGCGAGGGCACGATCAGGTCGAACAGCACGAGCGTGTGGAAAAACTTCCGGCCGAGAAACTGCTTTTTCGCGAGCGCGTACGCGCACGGCACGCAGACGAGGAGCTGCCCGACAATCGTCATCGCGGAGACGAAGACCGAATTTTTGAAGTAGTGGAAGAAATTCATCTTGTCCCACGCCTCGGCGTAGTTCTCCCACCGGAGGATCTCCGGCCAGAGCGTCGGCGGCGAGACGTTCACTTCCCGCATCGTCTTGAGCGAGGTCGAGATCATATAAAACATCGGGAAAATATAGGCGGAGAGCAGCAGCAGAATGATGATGGCCGTCAGCGTGAGAAGAACCGCGCGCTTCGGCGTCAGCTTCTTTTTTCGTTCCTCAACCCGTTTCATGCGCTTCCCTCCCCTCACTGATAATGGGCTCTTTTGTTCATCAGCGTGAAATTCGCGAGCGAAACCGTGCCGATGAACAGAAGCAAAATGACGCCGCCGGCCATGGCCTTGCCGACGTTAAACTGCAGATAGCCGGTCTCGTAGATCCAGTAGACCAGCAAATTGGAGGAGTTCCGGGGGCCGCCCTGCGTCATCAGCCGGATCAGATCGTAGGTGCTGAAGGTGCTGATGATCGTCGTCGTGACCAGAAAGACGAAGGTCGGCGAGAGCATCGGCACCGTGATCTTGAAAAAGGTGCGGAACCAGCCCGAGCGGTCGAGCTTCGCGGACTCGTAGATGTCGCGCGGGATATTCTGGAGGCCGGAGGTGACGATGAGCACGTTGTAGCCCAGCGACTTCCAGATCGAGACGATCGTGATGGACATCAGCGAGGTCTTCTCGCTGAGCATCCAGTCGAGCGGGTCGAAGCCGAGCGCCGTGAGCACGGCGTTGAGCATCCCGAACTGCGGGTCCATCAGGAACATCCACAGCGCCGCGATCGAGACCCACGAGATGATGTGCGGGGTGAAGACGACGCTCTGGGTGAAGTTGTGGACCGCCGTGTTTTTATTGAGAAAGATCGCCACCAGCACCGCGAGCGGGATCGCGAACAGGGCCGTGACGCCGGTGAAGATCAGCGTGTTTTTAAAAACCAAAAGAAACGTCGGGTCGCGGAAGATCGTCTTGTAATTGGCGAGCCCCACGAACGTGTCGACATGGAAGACATAGTCCACCCGGTAAAAGCTGTTGCGGATGGACATTAGGGTGGGGACAATGCTGAAGGTGACGGCGAGCAGAACCGCCGGCGCGATCAGCACATACGGGCAGCGCAGGATGGGGTTGATAAATTTCATAAAGAGCTGCCGGAGCCGGTAGGCCGTCTTCGGAGGAGTTTGGTTCATGTCCCGACCTCCTCCCCGGAAAGCGGGCCGGCCTCGGGCCGGCCGACCTCGATCCGGCCGCCGTCCGTGCCGAACGCGTAGAGATCCTTTTTCTCGATATAGAGGCGGATCTCCTCGCCGAACTCGAAGAATTCCTCGCTGCGCACCGCGAACTCGCAGCCGTCGTCGCAGAGGATCGTGTAGTGGTTGATGTCGCCCAGCCGCTCCCGCGTGGAGATTTTGCCGTGGAAGACGGCCCCGTCGAAGTCCTCCGGCCGGCGGAATTTCACCTTGGAGGAGCGGAAGCCGAGGGAGGTGCCGTCCGGCTGGGGGGCGATGTTCATGCCGGGGTCGCCGATGAATTTTGCGGTGAAAATATTTTGCGGGTTCGAGTAGATCTCGTCCGGCGTGCCGTACTGCATGATTTTGCCCTCGTTCATGACGGCGATGTAGTCGCCCATCGTCATCGCCTCGATCTGGTCGTGCGTGATGTAGATGAACGTGGATTTTAGCTTCCGGTGCATGCGGATCAGCTCGCTGCGCATGTTGACGCGCAGCTTCGCGTCAAGGTTTGAGAGCGGCTCGTCCATCAAAAAGACCTTGGGCTTCTTGGAGATCGCCCGCGCGAGCGCTATCCTCTGGCGCTGGCCGCCCGAGAGGTTGCTGGGCTTGACGTTCGCGTACTCGGTGAGGCCCACGAGCTCGAGCACCTCGGCGGTGATCGTCTTGATCTCCTCCCTGCCGTAGCCGAAATTTTTAAGGCCGAAGGAGATGTTCTTCGCGACCGTCATATGCGGGTAGAGGGCGTAGTTTTGAAACACCATCGCGATGCCGCGGTCGCCCGGATCCATGTCGGTGATGTTGACGTCGTCGATCCAGATCTCGCCCCGCGTGCACGTCTCGAGGCCCGCGATCATCCGCAGCGTCGTCGTCTTCCCGCAGCCGGAGGGGCCGACCAGCACCGTGAACGACCCGTCCTCGACATTGAGGCTCATATCCTCCATGACCGTCAGGCCGTTGGGGTAGGTTTTCTTGATGTGTTTGAGTGAGATCATCGGCATGCCCTTCTTATGTAGGTTTATTTGAGGCGTTTGAGCAGCGCGTCCGCGACCGGGTCCCAGTCGATGCCCGACACGCCGCGGATCTGCGCGATCTCCTTCTCCGGCAGGGAGGCGTAGCCGCGCAGTCCCCCGCAGATCCCGCAGGCCATGGCCCCGATCGTGTCGGTGTCGCCGCCCGCGTTCGCGCAGAGCCTCGCGCAGGTCAGCGCGTCGCCCTTGGCGTAATAGCACAGGCCGATCGCCGCCGGGATCGCCTCCTCGGCGGGGAGCCCGGTCCCGATCCGGGCGCTGAGCAGCGTCAGCGCGGAGTCCTCGTCCTTCGCTTTTGAAAGCAACTCCACGGCGCGCTCGATCTGCAAAGAGACCCGCGCGTCGGAGACTTTATAGCCATAGATTTCGGCCTGATCCGCCGCGATGGTCGCGGCGTTGACCATGGCGTTGAGGTCCCCGCTGCGGATCGCGCAGGAGACCGCGGCGGCGACCGCCGCCGCTGCGCTGACGGCCACGTTCGTGTTGTGCGTCGCGACGCTCGCGCGGTGGACGGCGCTGACCAGCGCGCCGCCGCTCGCCCAGTTCCAGACGATGCCCACCGGGATAATGCGCATCGCGGCGCCGTCGGTCCGGCCGGTCTTGCCCGCCTCCTCGGGAGGCAGGCCGTTTTGAATCGCCTCGAGCGCCTTTCTGGTGCTCGGGCCAAGGACCAGATCGTTTTTCTCGCCGCCCCTCTCGAGCCAGTCGTGGACGCCGGAGACGAACTTCATCGGGTCGATGTCGCCGTCCCGGATCAGGAGGTCGCAGACGAGCCTTGTGAAGGCGCTGTCGTCGGTCGTCTCCCCGGCGAGCCGCCCGTGGGAGATCGCGTTCTCCGGGTGGCCGGGCAGCAGCCCCTCCACATGCCCGAAGACGGACCGGATTTTCTCCCGGGACCACAGTTCCATCGGCATGCCGTAGGCGTCGCCGAGCGAGACGCCCCAGAGCGCGCCCCGCACCGCGGAGCCGAGCGGGACCGGGGAGCCGCCCATAGTTCTGTTTTTCATACCGTCACGCTTTCCATTCGGCGCGACGCAAAAACTCCTCTGCCACGGCGAGATCCGGCCCGGAACGCGCGCCGCACCGCGGAGCTGAGCGGGACCGGGGAGCCGCCCATGCTTTTGTTTTTCATATTGTCACGCTTTCCATTCGGCGCGACGCAAAAACTCCTCTGCCACGGCGAGGTCCGGCCCGGAACGCGCGCCGACCTTCCCGCAGGTGATCGCGGCGCAGCAGGCGGCGAATTCCATCGCCTCCCGGAGCGGCATTTTCTCGATTAAATAGGCGTGGATAAAGGCTCCGAGGTAGGAGTCGCCTGCGCCGGTCGTGTCCGCGATCTCCGCTTTCGGGACCGAGACCCGCGTCTCGCGGTCCGCTTCGTCGAAGGCGGCGGAGCCCTCCCCGCCCAGCGTGACGAGCAGCAGGCCGGAAAAATAGGGGCGCAGAAAGCGCAGCGCCTCGCGCAGATCCTCGGTGCCGGCGAGCGCGAAAAGGCCCTCCCTGCACGGCGCGAACACGTCGACATCCTTGAGCACGCCGAGGATGTCCTCTTTGGAAACGCCCATGCCCTCCATCAGCGACAGGCCGATCTGGAGGTTGAAGACAACCTGCTTTCCATGCCCGGAGGCGGCCTTCGCCGCGGCGATCGCGGCCTTGCCCGGCAGGAGGTCCGTATAAAAAATATCACCCTTCAGGCAATACTCCAAGTCTTTTTCTTCCAACTCAAGGTTCAAAAAGGCGTCGCCCATGTCGAGCAGAATGAACTTTTTTCCGGCGGCGTCGACGACGATCTTTGTGTGGAGCGAGGAGCCGCCTTTCCGCACCTTGAGGCCGGAATCGTCGATCCCCTCGTCCAGAAGGCTCCGCCGGATCTCGGTCCCGACCGCGTCGTCCCCGATCTCGGCGACGAACCCGCACGCATCCCCGAGCCGCGCGAGCTGGGCGATCACGTTGGTGCCGCTGCCGCCCGGCAGGTAGGCGCTTTTTTCGATCACGGCAAAGCCGTCCTCCTTGGGAAGTTCCCGCGTCTGCAAGATCACATCCATGGCCACGGTGGCGAGTCCGACGGTAAACATCAAAATGCCTCCCAAACGTTATTTCAGCAGATTTTTCACGGAAGTGCGGACAATCAGCTGCCGGTCGATGATATATTCTCTGGGTGCGCCGGTATATCGCCCGGTGATCCGGTCGAAGAGCGCGTCCATGGCGTCGTTCGCGAATTTGGCGCTGTCGTTGGTGATCGTGGTCAGGCTCGCGAAGCTGCGCGAGGAATACGGCACGTCGTCCATCCCGGTGATCGAAAAATCGGCGGGGATCTTGATCCCCATCTCGCCGAAGACGCTGATGACGCCGAGGGCAATCATGTCGTTGGCGCAGCAGATCGCGCTCGGGCGCGGGTCCAGCGCCGAGAAATAGCGCCCGGCCTTTTTCCCGGATTCGAGATTGAACCCCATCTCGAAGATCAGCTCGTCGTCCGGCTCGATCCCGGCCTCCGAGAGTGCCTTGCAGTAGCCCTTTTTGCGGCTCTCGGCGATCGCGGTGCCGGAGAGCCCCCCGGCGAAACCGATCCGCGTGTGGCCGTTTTCGATCAGATAGTTCGTGGAAATATAGGTGCCCTCGCGGACGAGGTCACCGTGCACGGTGTCGAAGGGGCTGACGTCATAGGAGTTGACGAGCACGACCCGGCAGCGGCTCTGCCGGAGCTCCTCGAGCACCAGCTCCTGCGCGGTGACGGACGCGAAAACGATTCCATCCGCAAAAATATCGCCGGCGAGCCGGATCGCCTGCAACTCCTCGTGGATCTCCTCGGTGGTGTTGTAGAGCGTCATCGTGTAGCCTTCGGCGCGGCAGCGCTGGTTGACGACCTCCGCCATTTTGGAGTAAAAGGGGTTGTTGATGTCCGGCACAATCAGCATAATATTGCGGCTGTTATGCGTTTTTAAGCTTCTGGCCGTGCGGCTCGGGCGGTAGCCGAGCCGCGCGATCACCTCCGCGATCCGCTCGGACGTGGAGGTCTCGATATGATCGCTCCCGTTGATGTAGCGGGACACCGTGGCGACGGAGACGCCGGACTCTCTCGCGATATCTTTGATGGTAACCATAAAACCCTCTCGTGTAAACGATTACATTTTCGGTCAGGATTTTCCTGCTTTGATTATAATAAATCTCGTGGGTTCCGTCAAGTATTTTTCTACTTTTTGTTGAAATTTTGGTTAGTATATGTTATCTTTTGATTGGAAAAAGCAGGATGCGCGGAAATTTTCTTTTTCGGCGTCCATTGTAAAATCGTTTTCATATTTTAAAAGGAAAGAAAGATCAGTCATGGAGGTGCCGGCATGAAAGCTTGGGAAATCGAAAAACTCTCGATCGAGAGCCAGATCCCCGCCCATTTTGAGGACGATACGAAGGAGCTCTGGGAGGAGCAGACCGACGACACGGAGAAGTATTGGGACGCCGCCATCAAAATTTATTGGGGCAGCCGCGTGCCCGGCTCCCTCGCGCGGGACACGATGGCCGTGGCCGCCATTCAGGCGCAGGAGAACCGCGGATACCGGGTGCGGGACGCCGAAAAGCTGCTGCTCTCCGGTTTCCGGGCCGTGACGGAGGACGACCCCGCCGCGCTGCAAAGGGCGACCTACGAGCTCTTCGAGGCCTGCCGGACCGCGGAGAAGGACCCGGATTCCGATTACTGGAGCTATACGCGGTACGAGAGCTTCGCGCAGTACGCGGGGGCGGTCCCCCTCCCCGCCCCGGTCCGGATCGACATGGGCGAGGCCCTTGAGAAAAAGATCCACGCCGGGTGGCTCTCCCAGATCGTCGGCGGCGCGTACGGCACCTGCATGGAGGGCTACACGACCGACAACATCGAAAAAGCGTACAACGACGTGCGCCGATATGTGCGGAAGCCCAATACCTATAACGACGACGTGACCTACGAGCTCGCCCTGCTCTGCGCCTACGAGCGCTGCGGCAAGGCCACCGCCGCCCGCGACATCGCCTACGAATGGCTCTCCCGGATCAGTTTCGGCTGGTCCGCGGAGGACATGGCCCTGCGGAACCTGCGCTGCGGGCTCCTGCCGCCCGAGAGCGGGCGCTTCAACAATCCGTTTTGCGAGTGGATCGGCGCCCAGATGCGCGGCGTGATCCTCGGCCAGATCTACCCCGGTAACCCGGCGAAGGCCGCCGAAGCCGCGTGGCAGGACGCGGAGATTTCCCACTACAACAGCGGCGTGCTCGGCGAAGTTTTTAACGCCGTCCTGTGCTCAATGGCCTTTTATGAAAAGGATCTGCGGAAACTCGCCGAGGCCGCCGTCGCGATGACGCCCGCGGACAGCCAGTATGGCAGCGTCGTCCGCTTCGCGCTCCAAAGCTGCAAAACCTCCTCCGGCTGGCTCGAGGCGTGGCGCCTCTGCGAAAAGAAGCTGGAACGCTACAACTGGGTGCACGCCTTCCCGAACGCGGCCGTCGAGGTGATCGCGCTCTGGTTTGGTAACGGCGATTTCACCGATACGCTCGAGATCTGCGGGCGCTGCGGCAGGGACGTGGACTGCAACGCCGCCCAGATCATGACGGTGCGCGGCACCGCTCTGGGGATCGAGGACGTCCCGCCCTACTGGACCGAGCCGATCGGCGACCGGCTGGACACCTACATGCGCGGCATGCGGCAGCTCAGCATCCGAAAGCTCTCGAAGCGCACCGCCGACGTCGCGAGGCTGCTGGCGGAGGAGTAAGGCCGGTTTTGCCCGGCACGTCACGCTGCGCCCGGCGTTTTTCCCTAACCGCGTGAATCTCCCGAAGCCGGCGTTACCCCGCCCTGAAAAACCGTAGGCGGCAGATCGGACGCCGCTGTCTCAAATCCGTAAAATCCGGGCCGGTAATGCCCCGGGTCGATGAAATCCGCTCCGCCCGCGCCGCAAACGCCCGCCATGCCGTGCCCGGCGTTTTTCCCGCGGCCGATCAAGCGATGATAACAAAAATAGCCCGCCCCCGTTAAAAGGGGCGGGCTCTTTTTATAACGACGCGCGGCGGACGCCGCCCTTTATTTCGTCATCAGCGCCACGCACTCGACGTTCGCGGTGCGCGGGAACAAATCGACCGGCTGCGCCTTTCTGAGGCGGTAGCCCTTTTCGGATAAGGCCCGCAGGTCGCGGGCGAGCGTCGCCGTATCGCAGGCGACCATCACGATGCGGGAGGGCGCCATCGCCGCGACGGCATCGAGCGTCTCCGGCGAGCAGCCCTTGCGCGGCGGGTCCAAAACGACCACGTCCGGCATGAGGCCCCGGTTTTTAAGCTCGGCGGCGGCCTTCGCGGCGTCGGCGCAGAGAAACTCCGCGTTCGTCACACCGTTTGCCATGGCGTTTCGCTTCGCGTTCTCGACGGCCTCCGGCACGATCTCCGCCCCGATCAGGCGCTTCGCCTTCGCCGCCATCGAGAGGCCGATCGTCCCCGCACCGCAGTAGAGGTCGAGCACGGTCTCGTCTCCGGTGAGGCCCGCGAACTCCGCGGCCTTCGCGTAAAGGAGCTCCGCCGCGTCATGATTGACCTGATAAAAGGCTCCGGGCGCGAGCTCCACCTCCACGCCGGAAAGCGTGTCCCGCAGGGTGTCCCCGCCCCAGACGCGGACGGACTTTTCGCCGAGCATGACGTTGGTATGCGCCCGATTGACGTTGAGCACGATGCCCGACACCTGCGGGACCTGCGTGCTCATCAGAGAAACCAGCTCCTGTGCGTGCGGGAGGCTCTCGCCGTTTGCGACGACGGTCAGCAGGATTTCGCCGCTCGCCCAACCTTTGCGCAGGTAGACGGCGCGCAGAAAACCCTTGCCGGTCTTTTCGTCATAGACGGAAAAACGGAAGCCGTCCGCCCAAAAGGCGACGGCTTCCAAAATTCTCGCAAACTCCGCGGGCTGAAGCAGGCAGTCCTTGCACGCGACAAGCTCGTGGCTCTTTTGCCGGTAAAAGCCGAAGACCGTCTTCCCGGCGGCGTCCTTGCCGGCGGGATAGATCGCCTTATTGCGGCAGCGCAGCGTCTCGGGCGAGCCGAGCGCCGGCTCCGGCGCGAGGTCGAAGCCGCCGATCCGCTTGAGATGATCCGCCACCCACTGCGTCTTCCACCGAAGCTCGGCGGTGTACGCCATATTGCGGAAAGAGCAGCCGCCGCACTCCGGAAAGTACGGGCAGTCCGGCTCGATCCGATCCGGGGAGGGCGCGAGGAGCTTTTCCAGTTTCCCGTAGAGGCAGCTCTTGCCGGCCTTTTCGACGCGAACAAGCGCCCTGTCGCCGGGGATCGCGCCGGGGACGAACAGCACCCTGCCCTCCGGCTTCGCGACGCCGCGGCCCTCGTCCGTCAGGGAGACGATCTCCGCTTCGATCAGGGGTCTCTCCTGCGAAACCTTCTCGTTCATCCGGTCACCCGGATCCCGCCGTCCGACGTCTCCCCGGAAGCGCCGCCGATCTCCTCCGGCTCTCCCGAAGCCGCCTGCTCCGCGGACGTTTCCTCCGCCGGGGCGGAGGTCTGCGCCGAGGCCGGGAGCGCCAAGGACGGGTTGGTCAGCAGATCCTCGATGTTCTCGATGTGGAAGTAGGTGTTGGCGGCGAAGACGTTGTTGACGATGATGACGTCGGTGATGCCCGCCTCATTGACGAGATCAAGGACGTTGCCCGTGTAGTACCGCTCGTCGATGATATAAGTTTCCTCAAAATGCGAGAGAATATAGGTCGAAACGGCGTTGCCGTAGGACTCCTTGATGATCAGCGCCTTGCGGCCGTTGTGCAGGTCGCTCTGCGTGCAGATCAGCGGGAAATCCCCGCCGAGATAGACGGAATAGCTGTTGCCGCCCGTGGCGTAGTCGGCCATCACGCCGTCGGCGTAATGCGGGGTGCCCGGGTCGCCTTTGTAGACATAATAGGCGGAATAGCTGATCGGGATCTCGCACCACTCGACGGAATCCGGGTTGTTGTAAAGGCTGTTGTCCTGCGTGGCGCTGTAAAGCGTGCCGCGGAACGGCTCGATCACATGCTTCGTGTAGGTGTTGTAGTTATACGGCATGAAACCGGCGGTTTTGGCGAAAACGGAGTAGGCGTAATAGGCGCCGAGGCCGGTCCAGTGGTGGTCGGTGTTGAAATAGATATATTCGCTCTTGTGCGCCTCGAGCGCGGAAAAGGCGTCGATCGCGGTGATGCCGGGATCCAGCAGCCCGTAGAGATAGTCGATGTTGTCCTTCTCGGAGGCGGCAAGCTTCTGGTATTTGCTGGGCAACGCAAACTCGCAGTGCGTCGGCACGACCATGTCGTAGATGTTTACGGAATCCGGCAGCGCGCTGCGGTACTTGTTGAGCACCTCGGCGTAGTAGGCCGCGGCCTTGCGGTTTCCTCCGAAAAGCTCAAGCCCCATGCACTCCCCGTTGCCTTTGTCGAGAATAAAGATGGAGTTGACCTGCTCGCCGGTGGCGTTCGTGTCCTCCTCCTCGGAGGAGGCCTCGGAGCTCTGCGCCCCGGATGCCGTCCCGGAGGCGCCGGACTCCGTGTCCGCGCCGCTCGGGCTGACCGAGATCTCCGGCTCGGACTCGGGCTCCTCGCCCTCGTCCACCGGCGGAACCGCGCCGTGGATGGTGACGCCGCCGACGCGCACGCCGTAGACCCCCTTGAGCAGCGCGGAGAACCGCACCAGACTCTCGCGGTAGGTGAATGTGTCGGAGTAGGCGCTCTCAATCCCCGAAGTATAATCGCCGCTGAAATAATCCTGCCAGTTGAAAATCGGCATCCGCGCCAGATCCCGGCGCTCATATTCCGAATAGGTCGGCTGCGGAAGCGCCCACGCCAAGACGCCGAACATCAAAACCGCCGTAAAACAGAGGGCGGTGTTCAAAATCTTTTGAATCTCGCCGTGATCTTTCTGCGGGCGGATCTTTTTGCGTCTGCGCGGAGAATATTCGCGATGGGTGAATCCTTCAAAATCTTCCAAAACGGCGCCTCCCTCCGATTAAAATCTGTAATACAGGAACGGGTTGTAGCTCGAACCCACCAGCAGCGCCGTGTTGGTCGCGAGCATCAACAGGTTGGCCGGGGTCTTGACCCAGCCGGCAATGTTTAAGAGGGCCGGGCGGCTCTCGATGAACGCCCGCACCCTCGGATAGACCGGCAGGCAGAACGCGATCGCCGCGATCAGCCAGAAGAGGTTGTTCTCCAAAACGATCTCCAGCGAGACGTCCCAGAAGCCGCTGCCCGCCGCGCCGAACATCACGCGGAGGCATTCCCACGCCTTGCCAAGATCGGTGAAGTAAAACAGCACCCACCCGAGCATGACGACGAACAAAAGATACAGGTGCCCGATGACGGCCGGGAGCTTGTCCAGCACCTTGCGCAGGAACAGGCGCTCGCCCATGATGAGGAAGCCGAACCAGAGCCCCCAGAGGATGAAGTTCCACGAGGCGCCGTGCCACAGGCCCGTCAGGAACCAGACAACCAGCAGGTTGTAATACTGGTGCTTCCGGTTGCCGCCCATCGGAATATAGACGTAATCCCGGAAAAATTGGCCCAGCGACATGTGCCACCGGCGCCAGAAATCCGTCGCGCTTTTCGCGATATACGGATAATTGAAGTTTTCGAGGAAATGGAAACCGAAGATCCACCCGAGGCCGATGGCCATGTCGGAGTAGCCCGAAAAATCATAGTAGATCTGGACGGCGAACATCAGGATCCCGAACCAGACGACCGCGGTCGCGCTCTTCAGGAGGTCGCCGTTTAGGTATTCCTCCGCGAAGGCGCCCGCCGTGTTGGCGATCAGCACCTTTTTCGTCAGGCCGATCAGGAAGCGGCTGATTCCGGCGCTCACGTCGTGCAGCGTCTCCTGCCGGTAGTCCACCTCCCGCGCGACGTCCGCGTACCGGACGATCGGCCCCGCGACGAGCTGGGAATAGAGGGAGACGTACATGAAGAATTTGCCGATTTCGCGCTGCGGCTTCACGTCGCCCCGGTAGACGTCGATGACATAGCTGATGGTCTGGAAGGTATAGAAACTGATGCCGATCGGGAGGGAGAAGCTCGGCACCGGCAGGGACAGGCCGGTGATCGCGTTGATGTTTTCGGCCAGAAATCCGCTGTATTTAAACGCCGCAAGCAGGGATAGATTTAACACCAGAGAGGAGAGCACCGCGAGCTTCGCGCCGAGGTGGCCGCGGTACTTTTCCGCCATCAGGCCATGAAAATAGTCGATCATGGCGCTGTAAATCAGCAGCACCACCCAGATCGGCTCCCCCCAAGAATAAAAGATCAGAGAAAACAGGATCAGCACCATGTTGCGGAAATTCCGATTCTTCGTCGTAAAATAAAGAATCAGGTTCAGCGGCATGAACGCATACAAAAACAACAGGCTTGAAAAGACCATTCATACACCATCCCGAAAAGTATTTGCAAAGTCCCGGAGTATTATAATGCAATATTCTACTCTTTTTATAGGAGAAAAGCAAGCTTGTCCCTCTTTAGAAACGGTAAAGTTCCCTCGCGCCCTGTTGACATTTCCCTCGCAAAGGTCTATAAATGGATAGCATTGCGTTTTAATAGAAACGTGATATAATGTTTCTACTAATAATTGGAAGGGACAGCTTTATGAAAATCGTCGTCATCGGGGCAGGCAAGGTCGGCCGCGCGCTCACGGAGCAGCTTGTGAAAGAGGGCCACGACATTGTAGTAGTGGACAGGAATCCGGAAATTATTGCGGATATTCAAAATTCTTTCGACGTCATCGGCGTGGTCGGAAACGGGGCCAGCGAGGACATTCAGCGGGAGGCCGACGTGCAGACGAGCGATCTCGCCATCTCGGTCACCTCGAGCGACGAGGTCAACATTTTGTGCTGTTTCGTCGCCCACCAGCTCGGCGCGCCCAAGACGATCGCCCGCGTGCGCAACCCGGAATACCGCAACCAGCTTGAGATGATCAAAGACGAGCTCGGACTCTCCATGATCGTCAACCCGGAGCGCGCTGCGGCGCTCGAGGCTTCCCGCATCCTGCGCTTCCCTTCCGCTAACGACATCGAGCTGTTCTGCCGCGGCCATGTGGAGCTGGTGGAGTACCTGCTCGAGGAGGACAGCCCGCTGTGCGGCCTGCAGCTGCGCAGGCTCTTTGGAGAATATAAAATCAAGATCCTTGTCTGCGTGGTGCGCCGCGGCGAGGAGGTCATCGTCCCGGACGGCGAGTTTACACTGCGCGCCGGGGACCGGATACACATCACCGCCTCGCCGGAGAATATTTCTTCCTTTTTTAAAGCGATCGGCAGCCTGCGCGAGCCTGTCCGCAGCGTGATGATCATCGGCGGCAGCCGGATGGCCTACCATCTCGCGCACATCATGCTGAGCATGGGCGTCCATGTCAAGATCATCGAGGGGAACGAGGAGCGCTGCGCCGAGCTCGCCGAGGATCTGCCCAAGGCGGACATCGTCTGCGCCGACGCCACGCGGAAAAACCTGCTGATCGAAGAGGGCATTTTGGACTGCGACGCCTTCGTCGCCCTGACGGGCTTCGACGAGATGAACATCATCTTCGGCATGTACGCGAAGGCGAAACAGGTCCCCAAGGTGGTCGTCAAGGTCAACCATATCTCCTTCCCGGAGGTCTTTGAGCAGAGCGGCATCCAGTCCATCATCACGCCGAAACTGATCACCGCCGAGCGCATCAGCACCTATGTCCGCGCCATGCAGAATTCCGCTGGCCACAGCACCGTGCAGTCCCTGCGCCGCATCGCGGACAGTCAGGTCGAGGCGCTGGAGTTTGTCATCCACAGCGACAACCGCTATATCGGGACTTCGTTCAGAGATCTGCCGCTGCGCAAAAACATCCTGATCGCCGCCATTGTCCGCAGAGGGCAGACCATCATTCCGGGCGGCTCAGACAGCATGGAGAAGGGAGATTCCGTCGTCGTGATCGCGGCCATCGGCACGATCAGCGAACTGGACGATATTTTCAGGTGACCGTATGAATTACAAAATGATCCGATACATTCTGAGCGTATTTTTACGCGCGGAGGCGGCGCTGATGCTGCTGCCGCTCCTCGTCTGCCTGATTTACGGGGGCGAGTCGGCCGTCTGGTTTTTGGCCTCCATCGCCATCGCGCTCGCGGCAAGCCTCCTTCTCCGCATCAAAAAGCCGGAAAACGACATCATCTTTGCCAAGGAGGGCTTCGTCTCCGTCGCGCTCGGGTGGCTGTTGCTCTCCATCTTCGGCGGCGTCCCGTTTTTGATCAGCGGCTCCATCCCCAACCCCATCGACTGCTTTTTTGAGACCGCCTCCGGCTTCACGACGACCGGCGCCTCCATCCTTACGGACGTGGAAGCGCTGTCCAAGGGGATGCTTTTCTGGCGCGAATTCACCCACTGGATCGGCGGCATGGGGATTTTGGTCTTTATCCTGATGCTGACCCAGCTTTCGGAGGGCCGCGCGCTCTACCTGATGCGCGCGGAGGTGCCGGGGCCTTCCGTCGGCAAGCTGACGCCGAAATCCAGCTCCACCTCGGTGATCCTTTACAGCATCTACACCGGCATGACGCTGCTCGAGATCGTCCTGCTGATCTGCGGCGGGATGCCGGTCTTCGACAGCGTCTGCTACGCCTTCGGCTCCGCGGGCACCGGCGGATTCAGCGTCACGAACGCCGGCCTCGCCGGTTACAACAACCCCTACGCCGAGTGGGTGATCGGCGTCTCCACGGTGCTCTTCGGCGTGAACTTCAACCTGTATTATTTGCTGCTTTTGAAGAAATTCAAGCTCGTGCTCACCAGCGAGGAGTTTCAGACCTTCTTCGGCATCGTGGCGGTCGCCTCGATCCTGATGGGGATCAGCATCTACCCGATCTACGGCGACTTCTGGCTGACGGCCCGGATGGCCTTCTTCCACGTGAGCACCATCATCTCGACGACCGGCTTTACGAACGCCGACTTCACCCTCTGGCCGAATTTCAGCAAGACGCTGATCCTCGTCCTGATGGTCCTCGGGAGCTGCGCGGGCTCCACCGCCGGCGGCATCAAGATCTCGCGCGTCGTCATCATGGCGAAGGTGGCCAAGCGGAACATCTTCCAGCTTCTGCACCCGCACTCCGTCGGCACGATCAAGATGGAGGGCAAGCCGATCGACAGGGACACCGGCGACGGCGTGGCGATCTACATCTCGATTTTTTTGTTTATCCTGTTCGGGTCGACCCTGATGGTCGCCATAGAGGGCCAGCCGTTTGAGACCTCCTTTGCCGCCACGCTCTCCTGCTTCAACAACGTGGGGCCGGGGCTCGGCGTCAATGGGCCGATGGGCAACTACTCCAACTACTCCAACGCCACAAAGCTGCTGCTCTCGATGCTGATGATCACCGGGCGGTTGGAGATTTACCCGATTCTGTCGCTCCTCGTGCCGTCGTTTTGGAAAAAGCACTGATTTTGTCCCCCGAGCGAAAATGAAAAACAAGGAGGCTTACAAATGGAAAAGAAGAAAGGGTTTCTCGCGGAATTTAAGGAATTTATCTCCCGCGGCAGCGTCCTCGACATGGCCATCGGCGTAATCATCGCCACCGCGTTCGGCAAGATCACAACCTCGCTGGTGGGCGACGTGCTGATGCCGCTGCTCGGCTGGCTCATCGGCGGCATGGACCTCTCCCGGCTCAACATCACGCTGAGGCCGGAGGTGCTGGACGCCGCGGGCAACATCGTCACGCCCGGCGTCGTCATCGGCATCGGCATCTTGCTCTCCACGATCATCGACTTCGTGCTGGTCGCTTTCGTCGTCTTTTTGCTGGTCAAAGCCTTCAATAAGGCGAAAGAAAACGCCGACAAGAAGAAAGCGGCGGAAGCATCCGCGGCGGAGGAACCCGCAGCGGAGGAGCAGCCCCCGCAGCCGAGCGAGGAGATCCTGCTGCTCAGAGAGATCCGCGATTCCCTCAAAAAATAAGCGAAGACTCATGAACCGCCCGGCATTGCGCTCCGGGCGGTTTTTATAAAAAAGGCTGTCCGGGACGGCCGGAATCCCGGGGTTTGGGTTTGGCCCCGGCTTTCCCGCCCGGGGTGAAATCTTTTTTGATCGCCCAAAATTCAAGACCCCGGTGCGGTATTTTCCCGGAAAGGAGGGCGCTTATGCGAAGACTGGACTACCCGGTCCCGGAGGACGCAAACGGAAAGCGGGCCGCGGACTGGCTGCGTCGGGAGCGGGGCTATTCCTACGGCGCTATCGTAAAGCTCCGCCACAACCCGGGCTGCCTTTTGCAGGACGGCGCGCCCATCCGCACGATCGACCCGCTGAAAAGCGGCGCGGTGCTCACGGTGCTCGTCCCCGACCGGGAGGCCGCCGAGATCCCCTGCCCCGAGCTTTGCGTCCCGGTGCTCTATCAGGACGAGGACGTCGTCGTCTTCGACAAGCCGGCGGGCGTCCCCTGCCATCCGTCGAAAGGGCATGGCAACGGCACGCTCGCGAATTTTTACGCCGCGCTCTGCCCCGGCTCAAGGTTCCGGGTCCTCGGCCGGCTCGACAAGGACACCTCCGGGCTGGTGCTCGCGGCCAAGAACGCCTACGCCGCCAAGGTGCTGACCGACCGGCCGCCGCAAAAGGAGTATCTGGCCGTGCTCACCGGCGTTCCGGGCGACCGGGAGGGCGTGATTGATCTTCCGATCGACGACCGGAACCCGGAAAACCGGCGGCGCTTCGTCTCGGAGGAGGGCCGCCCCGCCGAGACCGCCTACCGGATCCTCGCGGAGGGAAACGGG
>ERZ795044.517-NODE-517-length-36321-cov-6.583687_pt1 | contig 36321 bp, 36 predicted proteins | sample MGYA00375128_ERZ795044 | MGnify/ENA primary metagenome ERZ795044 (study PRJEB30173, sample SAMN05720213) | anaerobic digester metagenome | isolation source: active sludge of municipal wastewater-treating anaerobic digesters | place: USA | collected 2014-12-22 ...
GGGCGGCGTCGCGCAGCGTCGCCGCCGGCTCGGTCCTGAGCGCCATCTGGCGGCTGTCCTCGCACCCGGCGAGATCGGCGAGCCGGTCGAGGATCTTGTCCAGCTCCAGCGCATGGTAGTGTCTGTTTTCAGTCATGTTTTATTTTCCCCCGATGATGAAAATCGGCGTTCTCAAAACGCCGATTTCTATGTATTCATGCCCCCGACGCTTTTTAAAAAGTCGAGGGTTTTATAATTTCGTTCCGTCCGGCAAAGGAGATATTGCTCCGCCGCCTCGGAAAGTTCCCCGAGCGCCTCCCCGCCTACTGTAAAGGAAAATAGCTTTTCATCCGGCGCGTAGACGATGTGGCGCGCCGCAAAGAAGGCGCTTTTGGAGAGCGGGAGCCTCCCCTGCTCCGCCGCCGGCATACAGTCGCCGCAGCAGACCTTGCCCTCCGCAGCCGAGAACCAAAACAGCTCTTTTTCGTACTCGCCGCATTCGCTGCACGCGACGAGGTCGGGCCGGAAGCCGGAGACGCTCATCAGGCGCAGCTCATAGATCGCCTTGAGCTGCTCGGGCGGCCTTTTCTTATTTTCTAACAGATACAGCGTGTTGAGCGTCAGCCGCAAAATCTCCGCCGAGGGCTCCTCGGCCGGGATGCAGGCCATCGCGAGCTCGCAGAAATAGCTCGCGTACGAGAGGCTCGTGAGATCCTGCCGGATCCTGAAAAAGAGCTCCTTGGGCTCGGCGTTGTCGACGGTGTACTTTTCCCGGTTTTTAAACAGGACAAATTCCGCGTAGCACAGCGGGGACGCGCAGCAGGAGAACCGGTTTTTGAGCTTGGAGGCCCCTCCGGCGTACGCCGTCACAACGCCGGCGTCCTTCGTCAGGATGGTCAGCAGCTTGTCGCTCTCCTTATAATCCTGTGTCCTGAGGATCAAACCCTCCGTCTTCATCTGCACGCTTGATCTCCACGTCCTCCGCGAGCGCCGGCTTCATCATGGTGGTGTCGCTTCTCCCAACCTGATCGGCAAGAGCGGGTTTGATCTCCCCCTCGTTGTATTTCGAACGGAGGCTCTTCCGCTTCGAGGCGCTATAATGAATATAATCCGAGACTTTTCCGGATTTAAAGAAACTATCCCAGCTATTGTTGTTGTTGTCTTCCACTGATTTTTCCTCCGAATCGCAAAGATTTGTTCAAAGACAGTTTATGTCTTTTCCGCTTCGCTATGTGAGGGAAAATCCGCTAATTCGGGACGGCGGCTCCGTTTTGGAAAACTATGGAACCGCCGGTTTCGACAGCGTTTTGCATGGCCGCGCGAGGCGTAACTTCCTGCTCCGCTCCCGGGCTTTGATCGAAAAAACGATGGGAAAAAGATCCTGAATCTTTTTTAAAGAACCCGCCCCACGGGGCGAAAACCGGCCCGCCGGCTGCGTCGCGGCGGCGTTTTGCGCGATTTTTAAGTCTCTTTGAAGCCGAGGTTGCGCAACAGCCCCTCGCGGTTGCGCCAGTCCTCCTTGACCTTGACCCAGAGCTGAAGGTTCACCTTGCAGCCGAGGAAGCGCTCCAGCTCCTCCCGCGCCTCGATGCCGACCCTTTTGAGCATCGCGCCTTTTTTGCCGATCACGATGCCCTTGTGGCTCTCTTTTTCGCAGTAGATCGTGGCCTCGATGTCGATGAGGTCCTTGTCCTCCCGCTCCTTCATGCTCTCGATGCCGACTGCGATGCCGTGCGGCACCTCGTCGGAAAGATCGGTCAGCAGCTTTTCGCGGATCAGCTCCGCCGCGATCGCCCGCTCCGGCATGTCGGTGAGCACGTCGTCCTCAAAAAAGTGCGGGCCGGGCTGCGCGTATTTGCCGATCTCCTCGAGCAAAATGTCGAGGCCGTCGCCGGTCAGCGCGGAGACCGGGATCACCTGATCGAACTCGAACTCTTTGGAGAAAGCCGCGATCTTCGCGAGCATATCCCCCTTATTTTTTAGCAGGTCGATCTTGTTGACGCAGAGTACGGCCGGGAGGCCCTGCTCTTTGAAGCGCTGCATCAGATCGTATTCCGCCTTGGCGATCTCCCCGAGCGAATCCGTGACCAAGACGGCGAGATCCACGTCCGCGACGGATTCGCGGACCTGCTTCACCATATATTCGGCGAGCTTGCTGCGCGGCTCGTGCAGGCCGGGCGTATCCAAAAAGACGAGCTGCAGCGGGCCGTTGGTCAAAACGCCGGTGATCCGCGTGCGGGTCGTCTGCGGCTTTGCCGAGACGGCGGCGACTTTCTCGCCGAGAAAAGCGTTTAACAGGGAACTCTTGCCGACGTTCGGCCGGCCGACGATGGCGATAAACGCGCCTTTGGTCTCTTCCATCTACCTAAAAATCCTTTCACGGCCGGGGCTTTGCCCGGCCTCCCGCCTTTTGGGAACGCGGACGCCCTATTCCTCGCCGACGTAGGAGGCGTCCCTTTGCAGGCCGAGCTTCGCGAGCACGGTCTCCTCCCGCTCCCGCATGCGGACCTGCTCGAGCCCGCCGTCGACATGGTCGTAGCCCAGCAGGTGCAGCACCGAATGGACGGTCAGGTAGGCGACCTCGCGCTGAAGGGAGTGGCCGTAGAGATCTGCCTGCTCCTCGGCCTTTTGCATGCAGAGGACCACGTCGCCGAGCATCAGCGCGCCGGTATCCGGGTCGTGGTCGTAATTCCCGTTCTCGCCGAGCGGGAAGGACAGCACATCCGTGACGGCGTCCACTCTGCGGAATTCGGCGTTGAGCTTGCGGATCTCCGCCTTGGAAACAAAGCTGAGGCTGATTTCCGCCGTCTCCGGGAAACCCTCGGTCTGGAGAGTGGCTTCGCAGCAGCGCCTGATCAGGAGGCGGATTCCGGTGGGAATTTTAATTTCCTTCTGCCGATTTGAGATGATAACTTTTGCGAGCGCCATTCTCCTTGTTTCTCCCTTCGTCGTATTTTTCGTAAGCCTTGATGATATTCTGCACGAGCCGGTGACGCACGACGTCCCGCTCCGTGAAGCGAATAAACGCGATGTCCTCGACCCCTTTGAGGATCTTTGTCGCCTCGACCAGACCGCTGCGCTTGATCGCGGGCAGGTCGATCTGCGTGATGTCGCCGTTGACGACGATCTTGGAGTTATAGCCGAGGCGCGTCAGGAACATTTTCATCTGCTCGGGCGTGGTGTTCTGCGCCTCGTCGAGGATGATGAAGGAGTCGTCGAGCGTGCGCCCGCGCATGTAGGCGAGCGGCGCGACCTCGATGTTGCCTTTTTCCACAAAGCGCTGGTAATTCTCCGGCCCCACCATCTCAAACAGGGCGTCGTACAGCGGCCTTAGATAGGGGTCGACTTTGTTTTGCAAATCGCCCGGAAGGAAGCCGAGCTTCTCCCCGGCCTCCACCGCGGGGCGCGTCAGGATGATGCGGTTGACCTCCTGCCCGCGAAACGCGCGAACCGCCATGGCCACGGCAAGATAGGTCTTGCCCGTGCCGGCCGGCCCGACGGCGATCGTGATGGTGCTGCTGCGGATGGTGTCGACATACGCCTTTTGCGCGAGGGTCTTCGCCTTGATCGGCCTGCCCTTCGCCGTGATGCAGATGCAGTCCCCGGAGAATTCGCGGATCTTCTCCTCCCGCCCCTCCTTGACAAGCGTCATGACGTAGCGGACGTTTTGATCCGTCAGTTGCTCCCCTTGCTCGATCAGGGAGAGCAGGCCCTGCACGGCGCGGACGGCGGAGGCGACATCCTCCGGCTCGCCGGTCACCTTGACCTGCGTGCCCCGGCAGATAATCACGACGTTATATTCCTTTTCCAGCAGCCGGACGTTCTCATCAAAGCTCCCAAACAGCTCCACCGCATGTTCCATCCGCTCGATATCGACGATCTGTTCCGTTTTCTCTTCTCCTTTTCGGGAAGGACGCGCAGCCGCACGCTTCCGTAAAATTATTTATTTAATTATACCAGAACTATTCTTTCTTTTCTATATCATTTTAATTTATAAATGCAAAAATATGACGTGCCCCGGATAAAGTCCCGCCGTTTTGAGCCGGAGCCCCCGCCCCCGCTGTTTCCATAAAAAAGCCGGCGGGTTTCGACAACCCGCCGGCGAAAAAACGGCCCGAATCCGGGTCACGCGATCACATGGCTCCAGCCGAATGGGTCCTCGAGGCGGCCCCACTGGATCCCGGTGAGGGTGTCGTAGAGCTTCTGCGTCAGCCCGCCGATCTCGCCGCCGTTGACGACGGCTTTTTGCCCTTTGTAATACAGCTCGCCGACCGGGGAGATGACCGCCGCGGTGCCGGTGCCGAAGGCCTCCTCGAGCTTTCCGGCGGCGGAGGCGGCCATGAGATCGTCGATGGCGAGGTCCTCCTCATGGACGGCGTAGCCCCAGCTTTTCAATAGCTGGATGCAGGAGTCGCGGGTGATGCCCGGCAAAACGGAGCCCTCGCACGGGGCGGTCCAGATCTCGCCGCCGATCTGGAACATCATATTCATGGCGCCGACCTCCTCCACATACTTCCTGTGGACGCCGTCGAGCCAAAGGACCTGCTGATAGCCCAGCGCCTCGGCCTTTTTTTGCGCGGCGAGGGAGCCGGCGTAGTTGCCGCCGCATTTTGCGAAGCCCGTGCCGCCGCGCACCGCGCGGACGTACTCGTCCTCGACATAAATTTTAACCGGCGAGAGGCCCGTGGCGTAATAGGCCCCGACCGGGCTCAGGATGATGACGAACCGGTAGCTCTTCGCCGGGTGGACGCCCACGGAGTTTTCGGTCGCGAACATGAACGGGCGGACGTAGAGCGAGGTGTCCGGCGCGGAGGGAACCCAGTCCTTTTCGACCCGGACGAGCGCCTCGACGGCCTCCACGAATTCCTCGGGCTGGACCTGCGCCATGCACAGGCGGCCGTTGGAATTCCACATGCGCTTCGCGTTCATCTCCGGGCGAAAGAGGAGGATATGGCCCTCCGCATCGCGGTAGGCCTTGAGCCCCTCGAACGTCTCCTGCGCGTAATGGAGCACCATGCACGCCGGGTCCATCGCGATCGGCGCGTAGGGCACGACGCGGGCGTCATGCCAGCCGACCTCCCGGTCCCAGTCGTAAACAAACATGTGATCGGTAAAATATTTTCCGAAACCGAGCGCCTTCTGATCGGGTTTTTCTTTTAACAAGGCCGCTTTTTCGATACGGATTTCCATGATTTCACCTCAAATCCCCAAAAAATATATTAAAGATTATTATACCACCGGAACGACGGATTACAAGGATTTTTCTCCCGCACCGCACGATTCCCCATTCCTTTTCATAAGATAAATTGAGAAAAAGGAGGTATCACCATGCCCATGATTTACTTAAGTCCCTCCACGCAGGAGGCGAATCTATACGTCACCGGCGGCACGGAGGAATACTGGATGAACAAGCTGGCCGACGAACTGGTGCCGTGGCTGCGCTCCTCCGGGATCCGATATACCCGCAACACGCCCGCGATGACCGCCGGGTCCTCTCTGCGCGCCTCCAACGCCGGGGCTTACGACCTGCATCTCGCGCTCCATTCCAACGCCTCCCCGGAGGGCCATTACGGGGAAAACCGCGGCATCATCGCGTACTACTCGCCGGGCAGCGTTAAAGGACAGCGCAGCGCCGAGATCTTCGCCAAAAACCTGCGCAGCATCTATCCCCTGCCCGATCAGGTAAAAACCACGTCCACCACCCACCTCGGCGAGGTGTTTCGGACCAAAGCGCCCGCCAACCTGCTGGAGATCGGCTACCACGACAACCCGCAGGACGCCGCGTGGATCACCGGAAACCTGCCGGAGATCGCGGAAAACCTCGCCCTCTCGCTGACGGAATTTTTCGGCATCCCGCTGATCCCCCCGCAGCCGGAGCGCACCGGCCGCGTGAGGCTCCAAAGCGGCAACCTCAACATCCGCAGCAAGCCCAATCTCGGCGCTCCCGTGCTCATAACCGCTCCGAACGGCGCCGTGCTCACGGTGCTCGGCGAGTGGAACGGCTGGTATCTCGTCAACTACAACGGCACCCTCGGATACGCCAAAAACGATTACGTTTTGGTTTCTTGAAATATTTCCATTTCAAAAATTCAAATTCTTCTTGATTATCCTTTCGAATCGGGATACTATGGTTTCATTACCGAAACCGGGAGGCTGTCAACGATGTCCGTATCCGAACCGATTCTGCTTGAAACATCCGTCCGCCACGTCCATCTCTCCAAAAAGGATCTGAAAATCCTGTTCGGCAGTTCCGAAGACGCGCTTCACAGCAAACGGGAGCTCTCTCAGCCGGGCCAGTTCGCGTGCCACGAAAAAGTCGACGTCGTCGGCCCCAAGCGCGCGCTCTCCGGCCTCACCATCGTCGGGCCGGCCCGCGACCAGACCCAAATCGAGCTCTCCATCTCCGACGCCCGCGCCATCGGGCTCGATCCGCCGGTGCGCCTTTCCGGGGATCTTTGCGGCAGCGCCCCCTGCAAAATCGTCGGGCCCTGCGGCGAGATCGAGCTTGCGGAGGGCGTCATCGTCATGCAGCGCCACATCCATATGACGCCCGCGGACGCGGAGCGTTTCGGCTGCAAAAACAACGAGCTCGTCTCCATCCGCGTGGAAAGCCCGACCCGCTCCCTGACGTTTGACGACGTCATCATCCGGGTCAGCGAAAACGCCGGGCTCGCCATACACATCGACACCGACGAATCCAACGCCGCCGGCGGCGGGGCCGTCTCCGCCGTGATCGTGGGCAGCCGCGAGCAAGCGGAAGTCCTCGCCTCGGCATACGATTTCAGTTTTTAAAAAGAACCGGACGCCGGTTTTTCCAAGGCGGCGCGCCGCCTCCCTTTTGGGTGGACAAGGAGAGCCGCCCCGCGTAAGCTTGCGCGGTTTTTCTGAAAAGAAAGGAAACGGAACATGAGTGATTTGGAAGCGCTGCGCCGGGACTGCCTCGACTGCCGGAAATGCGGCCTGTGCGAGACGAGAAACAACGTGGTCTTCGGAGGGGGAAGCCCGGACGCGAAGGTGATGCTCATCGGCGAAGGCCCGGGCGAGCAGGAAGACCTTACCGGACAGCCCTTCGTCGGCCGGGCCGGCGTGCTCCTCGATAAGATGCTCGAGGCGGTGGGGCTCTCGCGGGATAAAAACATCTACATCGCGAATATGGTCAAATGCCGCCCGCCGAAGAACCGCGACCCGGAGGAGGAGGAGGTACAGGCCTGCCGCGGATGGCTGCGGGAGCAGATCCGCCTGATCGACCCGAAGCTGATCGTCTGTCTGGGCAGGGTCGCGGCGTTTCGCTTCATCGGGCCGGACTTCCGCGTCACGAAGGAGCACGGGCAGTGGAAGGAGATCGACGGCCGGCTGGTGATGGGCACCTTCCATCCCGCCGCCCTGCTGCGCAACCCGCATCAGAAGCCGGACGCCATGGAGGATTTCTTTTCCATTGAGGAAAAGATCCGGGAGCTCTGCCCGGAGGCCTGCGAATAGCCTCGCAAAGAAAGACTTTTTTGCCCTTGACGAAAAAGATCCGGGAGCTCTGCCCGGAGGCCTGCGAATGATTTCATAAAAAAGAAGCGCCGGACGCGCTTCTTTTTTTATCGCGATTTCCCGGCGGAAAAAAATATTTTTCGCTCGCGGCGCATAGCCTTTTGCGGTGATGTTTATGAATCCCTGCGAAACCGCCGCGGCGGTGACGGCGCTCGCCGTGTTGATCCATCAGAACCTCTCGGAGGAGGCCGCGGCCTATCTCTCGGCGATCTTCGTCTCGCTCGGCGACCAGCTCGCCCTGCTGGCGGCCGCCGAGGCGTGCTGCCGGAAGGCCGAGGAATGCTGCAAAAAGACCGAGGAATGTCCGCAATCTGAGGAATGCCCTCGGCAAACCGAGGCCTGCGGGAAACAAAAAGAATGACCCCCGGTTTTTGCCTGCCGGGGGCCGTTTGCGTAAACGATGTAGGAGCTGCGGGAGACGACGCCGGATGTTTGCGGGACGGTCAGCGCTTTTTTCCCAGCAGGAAAAAGACAAGGATGCCGAGCGCGGAAGGAGCGGCAAAAGACGCCGCCGGATGTTTGCGGGCCGGTCAGCGCTTTTTCCCCAGCAGGAAAAAGACAAGGATGCCGAGCGCGGAGAAAACCGCGACGCCGATGACGATGAACAGCAGAGTCCGGTTGCCGCCGGTATCGGGATTGAGCGGCGCCGCGTACGCGGTCACCGTGCCGGCGAGCAGCGGGATCAGCGTCTCATACAGAGCAAAAAAACGTTTTTTCATTGGTTTTATGGCTCTCCTTTCCGGGGTATGAAGATAGTCCCAATCACGCTTCCATTTTACAGGATACGCGCCCCGTTGTCAAACCGCCGCCGAAAAAACGGCGGTTCTTTTTTTGCCGCCCGCCGCGGTATTCCCGCTTTCTTTCCGGTACGCGCCAAGGCTTTCCCCGCCGCGAACAACAAAACAGGCCGGAGGAAAACCGGCCCGTTTTGTTTTGTGGGAAATGCTCCCGGCCCTACGCGTCAAGCGGCGGGACCGGTCCGGCCGATCAACGCGTCGGCCGTCGAGACCCCCGGCCCTTTGCGCCGCGCGGCCGGGGCCTTTACTTGGAGGCGGATCTCTCGGACCTGATCGGGCAACTGTGCGCCGCGCGTCCGGGATCTCCGCCCTTTTGACCCGGCCGTGTAAGCGAGCCCCCGCTCGGATGGCGTCTGCCGAAGCCGCGGCCCGGCAAAGGAAAGACCCCCTTAGAGAACCTGAATCCGGAAGGCGGTAGTCTGCGGCGGGATGCTCATCGTCTGGAAATTGGCGTGCGTGATCTCCACCCGCTGCCCGGGCCGCAGGGCGCCCAGCGGGATCAGCCTGCCGTTCCGGTTCCGTATCACCGTGTCGTCTGTGACGACGAATCTTTTTTGCCGGTTGATATCACTGGGATGCCCTGTCACGAGCATGCGGTTCCGGGTGTCCACGCTGACGATCCGGTCCCTTGTCGTGACGCTCGGAGGGAGCGGCGGGGGCGGCTGACCGGGCGGCCCCGGCGGAAACGGCGGCCCCGGCGGAAACGGCGGGCCCGGCGGAAACGGCGGGCCCGGCGGAAACGGCGGGCCCGGCGGAAATGGCGGCCCCGGTGGGAACGGAGGTCCCGGCGGGAACGGGAAAATTGGCGGAATGAAAGCGTTTTGCAGGACGGTGATGCGAAACGCGTTTGTCTGAGGCGGTATGCTTCTGGTCATGGCCGGGGAAAAAAAGACGTTGACCCACATGCCGGGACTGATGTCGCACAAGCAGACGGCGCGGCCGAACTGGTTCGTGATGACGGTATTTCTCCCGACATTCAGCCTCAGAAGCTCGATCATGGTCAGGTTGCCCGGCGCCATGACCGCATAGGAGACCAGCAGGTGCCCGGTTCTCCCGTCCCTCGTGAACACATCCTCGACAAAGGCGTTGTTGATCTGCCAGACATTGCCGCGGCGCACCATTGTCCCTCTGGCGTCCGCGTTTATGTTAGCCACTTGGATAATCACTCCTTTTTGATCCGAAAGAGACGGATTTTTTCGGCGGAAACGTGTTTTCCGGAAAAAAATATTCGGAATCCGTGAAAAATCTGAGTTTTGTGAAATCCACGGAACATGGCCGGCGCTCAAGGGTTTCCCCGCGAAACGGGGCCCCCGGAATCCGATGTCTCCGATAAAAATAATATGGGCCCAGTCTTATTATATCGTGCCGCCGCCCCCGGCGTGACACGCGCGGAGGCCATGGCGGCGAAGCCTTTTTTCCCTTTTTGGGGAGGCGGCATGGGCGGCGCGGCGCCTCGGCGGCGGGGCAAAAGAAAACGGGGATCCGGCGCCGCGAGAGCCCCGAATTCCCCAAAGATGCAGAAAAAGAGCGCCGCCGCAAACGACGCCGTTACAAAAAAATAAAGCCGAACGACGCTTAACGACGCGACGTTCGGCCTCACCTCATGGAGCGGATAACGGGAATCGAACCCGCCTATCCGGCTTGGGAAGCCGGTGTTCTACCAATGAACTATATCCGCGGTTTCCCATATATTATGCACACATGCATAGGAAATGTCAAGCTTGGACCCCGGCAAAATCTTCGTTCGCTTTGCGGAAGGAGAGCGCGCCGTCCCAATCGCAGAACACCCGGTCGCCGTGGGAAATCCCCCCGGAAAGGATCTGCTCCGAGAGCGGGTCCTCCACGTTGTCGCGTAGAAATTTTTTCATCGGGCGCGCGCCGTTTTCTTTTTCGGAGCAGAGCTTCGCCATCGCCCCGACGAGGTCCGGCGAGAAATCCGCTTCGATTTCGGAGGCGGAGAGCCGCTCCCGCAGGCCCGCGAGCATCTTGTGCGCGATCTGCTCCGCGACGCGGTAGCCGAGCTTGTCAAAGGGCACCACCTCGTCGAGCCGGTTGAGGAATTCCGGTCGGAACGCGGCGCGCAGCTCGGCCATCACGGCCGGCCTCGCGGCGTCCGGGACCGTGCCGGCCTTGTTCGTCACGGAAAAGCCCATGCCGCCGGAGTTGAGGATCGCCTTCGCGCCGACGTTGGAGGTCAGGATAATCACGCAGTTGCGGAAGTCCACCTTCCGTCCGTGGGAGTCGGTCAGGCGGCCCTCGTCGAGCAGCTGTAACAGCAGGTTGAGCACATCGGGGTGCGCCTTTTCGATTTCGTCGAACAGGATGACCGAGTAGGGGCGGCGGCGGATCTTTTCCGTCAGGCCCCCGGCGTCGTCGTAGCCGATATATCCCGGCGGCGAGCCGATCAGCTTCGCCACGGAGCCCGGCTCCGCGTATTCCGTCATGTCGACCGAGATCAGGGATTCCTCCGTGCCGAAGAGCGCCTCCGCGAGCGCCTTGGCGAGCTCCGTCTTGCCGACCCCCGCCGGGCCGACAAACAGGAAGGAGCCGATGGGCCGCTTGGGCTCGCGCAGGCCCGCGCGGTTTCTGCGGATGGCCTTTGCCACGGCGGAGACGGCCCTCTCCTGCCCGGCCACGCGGCGGTGCAGCGTCTCCTCCAGCCTCATGAGCATCGCGCTCTCGTCCTCGGTGAAGCGGCCGGCGTCGATCCCCGTGCTCAGGGAGAGCACCGCCGCGATGTCCTCCGCGGTCACCTCCGGGAGACTGCCGCACTCCTCGCGGCAGGGCTTCATCCCCGCGCGGGAACAGGCCTCGTCCATCAGGTCGATGGCCTTATCCGGCAGCCGGTGCTCCGGCAGATACCGGATCGAGAGCCGCACCGCCGCCTCGATCGCCCCCCGCGTGACAAAGACGTGGTGAAAGCTCTCATAGCGGTCTTTGAGCCCGTCAAGGATGGAGATGGCCGCCGCCTCGTCCGGCTCCGGGACCATCACGCTCTGGAAGCGCCGCTCGAGGGCCTGATCCTTTTCGATGAACCGGCGGTATTCCTCCGTGGTGGTGGCGCCGATCATCTGGAATTCCCCGCGGGCGAGCTGCGGCTTCAAGAGGTTGGAGGCGTCCACCGCCCCCTCCGCGGCGCCCGTGCCGATCAGCGTGTGGATCTCGTCGATAAAGATGACGACGTTCCCGGAGTGGGAGACCTCCTCCATCACGGATTTCATGCGCTCCTCAAAGTCGCCGCGATACTTCGCGCCGGCAACCATCAGCGGCAGGTCGAGCGCGATCACCCGCTTTTGGCGCAGGACCTCCGGCACGTCCCCGGAGACGATCTTCTGGGCCAGCCCCTCCGCGATCGCGGTCTTGCCGACCCCGGCGTCCCCGATTAGGCAGGGGTTGTTTTTCATCCGCCGGGCAAGGATCTGGGTCACGCGGGCGAGCTCCTTCTCCCTGCCGATCACCGGGTCGAGCCGGCGCTCCTTCGCGAGCCGCGTGAGATCCCGGCCGTATTTATCGAGATTCGGCGTGCGGGTCTGCTTTTGCTGCTTGCGGGTCTGGTATTCCGTGATCTCCGCCGTGACGCCGCTGAGCTCCCGCAGCAGGCTCTCCAGATCGCAGTCGGCCTGTTTCAAAAAGCGGAAGGCGTAACTATCCTGTTCTTTAAGAATGCAAAGGAGGATCTGCTCCGTGTCCGCCTGCGGCAGGCCGGAGAGCTTGGATTCCATCAGCGCGTTCTCCAGAATGCGGCGCGCCTTCGGCGTGAAATTTTCCGGGGAGAGCTCCGTCCGGGAGCCGCGGCCGACCGTCTCGAGCAGCTTTGCGGTGACGGCCTCGCAGCTCGCCCCGCTCTTGCGCATCTGCGCGTAGACCATGATGCTGCCCTCCCGCAGCAGGCCGCAGAGCAGGTGCTCGCTGCCCACATAGGTGTGCCCCAGCGAGGATGCCTGCGCGATGGCCGCGTTGACGGCGTTGTTGGCTTTCTGGGTAAATCCGGTAAATTTAAACATGAAATCCTCCGCGTGCTTCTTCCTTTTTCGTAGTTAATATTGGTTTGACGCCGTTCATTATGCGGCGAACCCGTTCCTACTTTTTGGAAATGGCGGAGGAAACCAAAAAAGGCAGCTCTGCTGCCTCTTCTATCAAGCGGCCCGCCGCCCTTTCGGCCGAATGGCGCGCCGCCCCGTCTGTCAAGCGGCGTGCGCCGTTTTTTTGAGCAAGCGGCGCGCCGTCTCTATCTCTGAAATCCATTTATTCCGGGAGGTTTGACAGAAGCTTTTTGAGCATCCGTTCCACCTTCTCGAAATCCATATTCGGGATATAGTATTGCTCAAGGCGGTCGTGCTCATCCCTCGCCTCTTTCATGCACACGGAGGCCTCCCGGATCAGCTCCGTCGCGGCGCGCAGGGTAAACCGAATACGGAATTTGTGCGCGGCGAGGCGCTCTTTGTTGGTAAAGCGGCGGGCGTGGATCACGCGGTAGGGCGTGACCTCCGGCGGGTGGCGTTTGTTGGAGGTCAAAAAGGCGAGACTCAGCTCCGGGATCAGGATATGTTCGTATTTATTGTCCGGAAAAAGCGTGCAGCGGCAGGAGACGACGCCGAGGCCCGCGTCTAAGGCAAGCTTGCGCACCGCCGCCATAAACAGCTTCGATACGGCGCCGCAGTCGTCCTCGATGACATAGATTTTGCGGCACAGCAGGCGCACGGTGCTGCTCCAGAACCAGATGCCCTCCGCCGTCACCGCGCTGAGAAAGCGCTGCTGCTCCTTGCCGAGGCCGGGGCGTTTTTTCCGCGAAAATTCCGCGGCGCAGATCCTCGCCGCGCAGGCAAGGATCTTTTCCTGAGAGATGCAGGTATTCGCGATGGCCATGACCTCGCCCATCAGATCCCCGGCGGCCGCCAGATAGCTGACCGCCCGCGCCTGAAGCGCGCGGTACGACCGAAACGCGCCGATGATCTCCGCCTTGGATTCCTTGAGCGCGCGCTCATCCCAGCAGCTGCAAAGCGGGACCAGCGTCTCGCAGGCGCCGGGATACTGCGGCTCCATCGTGTGCGGCGGCGTGGCGTCCAGCATCGAGAGGCCGAGCTCGGGCGCGATTACCCCGTCAAGAGAGCGCAGATCCGAGGCGCAGTAGATCAGCTCGGGTCTCGCTCCTCTCCGGATCAGTTCCGCGGCGAACGCTTTCATAAATGTAGACTTGCCGGAACCCGGCCCGCCTTTTAATAAATAACAGGCCCGGTCGTTCTCATAATCCGGGACCTGATCGAATCGGGAAACAAATCCCCGGGGCGTGTTGGCTCCGAGGAAGAAGCGCGGTAGTTTTTCCGTTTCTGTCACAGGAATTCCTCCTTCCGTCAATTCAGCTTATGCGAAAACCGCTTCCGGCGTCACTTATATGATGACAAAAGGAGGAAACCATGGTACAATAATCCTGTCCATTTTATCGATTTTCCGGGGGGGAGAAAGATGAAAAAATACGCCGCGCTGATCCTCGCGCTGGCGGTCCTGTTTTCCGGCTGTTTCGGCAAAAAAGCCACCGTGCAGGGGCTAAACGCCCTCGAAAAAGACGATCCCTCGGGCATCGTGGTCACGCCGGATTCGGGCTCCTCGGAGGCGTCCGGCTCCGCCGCGGACCAAGCGTCGTCCTCGGCGGAATCCTCCGCGCCGCAGACGTCGGCCGCGGAGAGCTCCGCCCCGGCATCCTCGGCCGCGGAAAGTTCGGCTACGGAAAGCTCGGCCGCGGAAGCGTCCGCGGCTTCCGGCTGGGAGACGGCCGACGCCACCGGCTACGCGAAAGAATTCGGCACGCTGATCAACGACCTGCGCGCGAACAGCGGCCTCTCCAAGCTTGACTACGTGACGGACCTCGAGGATCCCGCCTTCGAGCGGCTGGCCGAGATCGAGCAAACCTTCAGCCACACGAGGCCCGACGGCAGAGGCAGCTACACGGCCTTGGACGATTACGGCGTCCCCTATCAGGCGTTCGGGGAAAACCTCGCGTTCAATTACTCCACCGCGCAGGACGTCTTTGACGCGTGGATGAGCTCCCCCTCGCATTACGCCAACATGGTGCGCGCCGATTTTACCGGGTATGCCCTCCTCTCCGGGAGCGCCGGCGGCTCGAGTACTGGGTGCTTCTGCTGATCGGATGACGAAATAAGTAGGAAAAGGGCTTTCCCAAACGGGAAAGCCCTTTCTTGCTTTGGTCAGAAGGTTTCCTTTCTGCCGGTCTCGGAATCCCGCGTGGACGCGATGGAATCCTGCATTTCCTTTCGGGAGCCGATGCTGTGGACCATCGTGATCATGCGTTCCCGTTCCGCATCGGAAAGGGAGGCGAAATGCTTGAGCGCCTTCTGATCCTGAGCCAAAGCCATGCCGAGACCGAGCGGGACTTCTCCCGCCCCTTTATCTTCGCTCATCTCTCTTCACCTCGGCATTAGTTTTTGCCGGGGCGGAAACGTTTATGCACCCGGAAGCGTTTTCCGGGGACCGATGCGTTCCGTCAAAAAGGCGATCGGGACGCAGAGCAGGCACCAGAAAAAAGAATACAGCGGGCAGATCTGACCGAATAGATTTCCGGGCAGCGCGGAATAATCCCAGACGTGCAGGCGCAGCGCCCGGTTGAAAACCAGCCCGAACACCAGCTCCACGCCGGTGATGACGCCGCCGCCCGCCGCACAGCGCACGAGCAGCGAAAAACCTCTGAGTTTTTGGAACAGCTCACTCAGCAAAACGAACGACACGCCGCCCGCGGCGGCCATGCTCCAGTGCGTCCTGCCGCGCCAGAGGAGCTCCAGCAGGCAGTATCCCACCGCGCCCGTGCAAAAAAGAAGGGATCGCTTTTTGAATTTTTTCATCTTCAACACCCGGGTTAGTTTTCCCGCGCCGGGGCCGGTTATCAGCGGGCGGCCGAATGTTTCATCCCGCTTTCCAAAGAATTTACAGAAATTTCATTGCGGATCTTCCCTTTTTTCATTATAATAAAAGAATTGAGAAGATAAGGAGATGATATCATGGATGTGGATATCACGGCGCTGCAGGCAAAAAAAGTTTTTATCTGCGATATGGACGGCGTCATCTATCACGGCAACCGCATCATTCCGCACGTGACGGAATTCGTCGAGTGGCTGCAAACGAACAAAAAGGATTTTTTATTTCTGACCAACAGCCCGGAACGCTCCCCGAGGGAGCTTTCCCAGAAGCTGGAACGGATGGGCCTGCGCGTCGACGAAAAACATTTTTACACCAGCGCCCTCGCGACGGCCTCTTTCCTCAAGAGCCAGTGCGACCACGGCTCCGTCTACGTCATCGGCGAGCCGGGGCTCACCTTCGCGCTCTATGAGGCGGGCTTCAGCATGAACGACGTCAACCCGGATTACGTGGTCTTCGGCGAGACGCAGTCCATCAACTACGAAAAGATCGAGCGCGCCGTCAAGCTGGTGCAAAACGGCGCGAAGCTGATCGGCACCAACAGCGACCTGACCACGCCCACCGAGAACGGCATCGTCCCGGCCTGCCGCGCCCTGATCGCGCCGATCGAGCTGACCACCCAGAAACAGGCCTACTTTGTCGGCAAACCGAATCCTCTGATCATGCGGCACGCGCTCAACAAGCTCGGCCACAAGGACGAGGAGGACGCCGTCATCATCGGCGACCGGATGGATACCGACGTCATCGCCGGCATCGAGAGCGAGATGGACACCGTGCTCGTCCTCTCCGGCGTCAGCACGATGGAAACCGTCAGCCAGTTCGCCTACCGCCCCAAATACATTTTGCCGGACGTGGGCGCCATCGCCGGCATCACCGACTGATAAAAAGGAGACTTTATGCCCAAACAAGTCTGGAAACCCGCCACCCTGCTGACGCCGACGCCCGCCGCCCTCGTCACCTGCGGCACCATGGAGCACCCGAACGTGCTCACGGTCGCGTGGACGGGCATCGTCTGCTCCACGCCGGCCATGACCTACGTCTCGGTCCGGCCGGAGCGCTTCTCCCATCACCTGATCGAGGAATCCGGCGAGTTCGTCATCAACGTCACCACCGCCGAGCTTGTGCGCGCCGCGGATTTCTGCGGCTGCCGCTCCGGCGCGGACACGGATAAATTCGCCGAGGCCGGCCTGACGCCGGTCCCCGCCTCGCAGGTCGCGCCGCCGCTGATCGAGGAGAGCCCCGTCTCCCTCGAATGCAGGGTCGTCGAGGTGAAGCGCCTCGGCTCCCACGACCTGTTTCTGGCGGAGATCGTCGCCGTGGACGTGGACGACGCCTGTGTGGACGCCGACGGAAAGCTGAACCTCCGCAAGAGCGGCATCGCCTTCTATTCCCACGGCGAATACTTCGGCCAAGGCAAGAAACTCGGCCAGATGGGTTTCTCCGTGCGCAAAAAGCGCTCGAAAAACCCGAAGCAAGGCCCCGCCGAGCGGCCGATTAAGCCCGAGAACGCTCCGGGCCTCGAGAAAGCGCAGGGCCCCGCGAAATCGCAAGGCCCCAAGAAAGCGCAAGGTTCCGCCAAATCGCGGAATCCCGCGAAGGCGCATAGCCCAGCGAAACCGCGAGGGGAAGAAAAAAATTCTTTCCCGACCGAATTCCGGGGCGGCAAGCCGGTCTTTAAAAAGCGGGAAAAACGCAAATAAGAGTTTCTAAAAAGCCGCGGCTCCGTCGCAAGACGGGGGCCGCGTTTTTTTGTGCGGGTTTCAAACCGGCCGCGGAAAAAGAGATGTTACTTTCCCCCTCCCGCGGGCGGCCCGGCGGCGGAAGACAAAACCCCGGCGGCGGGAGACAAAGCCCCGACCAAAAAGGGCGATAAAACGAAGCATGAAAGCCGGGGCCTTTTTCATACCCTTTTCCTGCGGAGACCCGCTTTTCCCCAAGCGTCCGGTCCCCGGGCGGAGGACGGCATCCGCCCGGGGGCGGCCCCGCGGGAGCGGCTCCCCCAAAAGCGCCGCGGTAAAAAAGGAGGCCCATCATGAAAGAAAAAGGCTGGTTCCGGAGCATCTTCTGCGCCGTGCTCACCGTCGCGGCGGCGGCCGTGCTCATTCTGCGTTCCTCGGAGGCCGCGGCGGGGGCGAGATACGGCCTCGCCCTCTCCGCGGGCGTCGTCATCCCGGCGGTGTTTCCGTTTATGGCGCTGTGCGTGTTCGCCTGCGAGAGCCCCGCGGCCTCGTTTTTTTCAAAGCTTCTTTCCTTTCCGGCGAAACTCTTTCGCCTGCCCAAAAACTGCGGCGGCATCCTGCTCGCCTCGCTGATCGGCGGCTACCCCTCCGCCGCGAAATGCGCCGGCGACTATTATAGATCCGGCCTGATCGACCGAAATACCGCCGAGCGCCTGCTGACCTTCTGCGTCAACGCGGGGCCGCCTTTTTTGCTGTTCGCCGTCGGGAAGGCGGCGTTCGGCAGCGTCCGCACCGGCGCGCTGCTCTGGGCCTCCCAGCTCGCGTCCTCCGCCGTGATCGGGCTCCTCGGCGCGCTTTTCGCGAAGATGCCCGGAAGCTCCACCGCCCCCGATCTTTTTTCCGGGAGGAGCGCCGCGTCCGCCGCGACGCACGCCGTGATCGCCGCCGCGGACGCGTGCTTCACGATGTGCGCGTTTATCACGGCCTCCTGCGCCCTGACCGAGCTCTTCGACGCGGGTGTTCTCGCCGGCTTCTTCCAAAAACACGCGCTCTCCCGCGCGCTTTTCGACGGCCTGTTTGAAGTCACCTCCGGCTGCGCGGAGGCCGGAAAGCTCGGCGGAAAGGCGGGCATCCTCGCGGCCGCCGGGATCGCCTCCTTCTCCGGCGTCTCCGTCATCTTGCAGGTGGCGGGCATCCTCGAGGGCAGCGGCGTCCGGCTCCAAAAATTCCTGCTCTCCCGCCCGCTGCACGGAGCGCTGTCCGCCGCGTTCTGCTGGGCGCTGCTGGAGGCGTTCCCGGAGGCGGCGGAGAGCGCCGTCTCCTTCGACGGCGTCACGGAGGCCGCTGTCTCGGCCTCGGCGCCCGCCGCGGTGAGCTTATTGTGCATGACGGCGCTGTTTCTCGTGGCGGCCGTCCCGGAGAGGGAGCCGGGAAAACCCGTTTTCTTCTCTTTTTTTGCCAAATATTCGAAAAAACGGCATAGAAATCCCGGCCGTTCTCTGTTATAATAGAAGCCGTTGAGACGCGGGAAACGCTCCCTCGGAAAGGCTGGCGAGACGATGAGGACTTTTTTTGATAAAACTATTGAGCACCGCTGCGAGTACTGCACGGAGGGATGGCTCTCCGCCGACGGCAAAAACGTGCTCTGCAAAAAGAAGGGCGTCGTCGCCCCGGGATATTTTTGCTCCGGCTTCCGGTACGACCCGCTCTTGCGCGTGCCGAGGGTCCCCGCGCCGCTGCCGGAGACCTACCGGCCGGAGGACTTTCTGCTTTGAGGAAGGAGCCTCCTTTTGATTAAAAATCCCGGAGGATCGTCATGAAACGGTATTGGATTTTTTTCTCCGCGGCGGTTTTGCTGCTGGCCGCCTTCGCGGTGCCCGCTTTTGCGCAGGCAAACGACGTGGAGAATTTGTTTTTATTGCGGTACGACAAAGCCGTCTCCGCGAAAGAGGCGCTTACATACGCTACGGAAAACGGTTTTTCCTATGTGATCTTGGAGGATTTTCCGGCCGGGGCGGCCGGGGATTTCTGCGACGCCGCGGCCCAGATTGGCGTGGGCGTCTTCGTCCGCCTCGGGGACGGCGCCGAACTCAAAAAGAGCACCGTGGAATCCCCGGCCTTCTCGGGTGCGCTGGTCGATTGGGGCGGGGACGCCTTTGAGACGATGACCGCGCTCTCCGCCGCCGCCGTGGAATACGGCGCCGCCGGGCTTTGGTTCGGCGAGCCGGTTTCCGCGCTGCCGGAGGACCTCGCCGCCTCGGCGGATCAGTGGCGAAAGGACGGGATCTGCGGCTGGATCTTCGCGGAGATCGACCGCTCGGTCTATTCTGAGAACGGCTATATGGACGAGCTGGCGGCATGGCTCTCGGTTGCCGGGGAGACGCCGCTCGTCACGGTGAACGACCTTGGCCGCGTGCTGTGCCCGACCGTCTCCGGCGATTTCTACGGGGACAAGGCCGAGCTCTGCCATCAGTACGCCGCCGACCGGGCGCTCGGCGCGTGGGGATTTGCCGCCGACGGCTACGCCGCCCTGCGGCGAAACGCCTACGGCAGCGCCGCCGCCCTGCTCGCGGAATTCGGCGCCGAGACGCTCTTCGACGTCAGCGAATGCCTCGCGATCTCCTCCGAATTCGACATCACCCGCCCGGCGCGCTACGAGCTGACGTTCGGCGGCTCGAAATACACCATCATGGGCACCTCCGACCCGGACGAGCCGCTCTACATGGACGGCAAGGAGATCGACCGGATCAGCGCCACTGGGCTTTTCACCGTCAACGTGCCGCTGAGTTATAAGACAAACGTCTTCGTCTTCAAGCAAGGCGGGAAAAGCGTCTCCGTGACGATCCGAAGGCCATCCTCCGACGCGGTCTCCGTCATTAACCGGATCACCTCCTGCCAGCCCAGCGCCGACCTGATCGCGGCCTACGGCGAGGAGATCACGCTCTCCTGCATCGCGCCGAGCGGCGGCTCGGTCAGCGCAACCATCGACGGCCAGACCGTTCAGTTAAAACAGACCGCCGCGACCGCCTACAACGGCGTCCCGGCGACCTTCAAAAAGACCTTTGTCTTCACCGGGCGCGGCGATTACCCGGCCGGGGAGATCACCTGCGCGGGCACGGTCGTCTTTACGCTCCGCTATGACGGCGGGTCCTCCACCAAAGAGAGCGTCGGTAAGGTCTACGTCGGCGACGGCGTCACGCCGGTGCTCGTCCGCGCGATCAACAACAACGCCGGCGTCGAGCCGGAGGCGGAGGACTCCGGCCTCTATGTCACGACGCTGCGGAAGGGCTGCACCGACACGGTCGTGGATTCCACCGACAACTGGTACCTGCTCTCCTGCGGCGGATATGTCAAAAAGGCGCACGTCGAGGTGCTCACCGGCGCTCCGGAGCTTGAGAATTCCATCTCCGCGGCCAATTACAGCGACAGCGCCTCCGCTGCCGACGGCGCCGGTTATCGCGGCGGCAGCTACGAGGCGGTCACGCTCTCGTGCTCCGTATTGCCGGCCTATGAGGCAAAGCAGTACGGCCGATGCCTGAAGGTGAAGCTCTATCACACGTCGCTGGACTGCGACCTTACGGCGCTCGACGGTGCCGGCTCGATGTTTTTCCGTTTCCGAATGGGGCCCGTGGAGGAGGACGGCGGCGTCTCGCTTTACTTCTATTCCAAGGAGGCCGTCTGGGGATACGACATCAGCACGGACGAGGAGGCGCACACCCTGCGCGTTGCGCTGAAGCCCTACCCGAAGCTCTCCGGGGGCCTCTCAAAGCCACTCAAGGGCGTGACGATCGCGGTCGCCTCCGGGCACGGCGGCCCCGACCCCGGCGCGCTGAGCGTCATGGGCGAAAAGGGCGTCACCGAGGCGGAGATCAACTACGCAAACTGCGCGGTCCTCGCGGAACGGCTCGAGAGTCTCGGCGCGGACGTTACATTTATCCATACGGGCGACGAGAAGCTTGACGCCGAAAACCGGATGAAGCCCGCGCACGACATCATGGCGGATTTCTACATCTGCATCCACAGCAACTCCATCGCCGAGAGCGCGGACGCCAACCTCTACTGCGGCACGGAGGTCTATTACCACGAGGAGACTTCCCGCAGATTCGCCGAGCTGCTCGCCGCGTATATCAGCGCCGCCACCGGCCGCGACAACGAAAACGCGCATCAGGATTACTACACCGTCACCCGGATGACGTACTGCCCCTCCGTGATGATCGAGGCGGGCTATGTCTCGAACCCCGCGGAGCTCGAAAGCCTGACCGACCCGATGATGATCGAGCGCACCGCGTGGGCCATCGTGCGCGCGGTGAGGGAAACGCTGGAATAACCCCGGGGCCCGCCTCAAAATCTCCCTCGGACGCCCGGCGCGAAACATAGGCAAAAAGATACGGCCTGCGAAGGTTTTCTTCGCAGGCCGCTTTTGTTTTTTCGCACGTATATTGGAGCGCCGTTTTGTCGGAAACCGCGTTTCGGAACCGGCCTTGGGATGCCGAAAATCCCCTCCGACGCGACCGTGGATTTTTCACGGGGATCCGAAATTCCCTGCCGACTTGCCGATGCCGGAAAGCTACCGGGCCCCTTTCCCGCAAAAAACGGTTCAGAGACGGCCCCTCCGCGCGGTAAACGCTCATTTAAAATACATGTAGAGCTGGCATTTAATCATGCCGTTGTAGAGCTTGCGGCGGCGGTCGGCCTTCCGGCCGAAGAGCCGCTCGAATTCCTCGTCCGGCGAGATGACCGCGACGCTCGCGCCGTCCCCGGCGTGGAGCACGGTCCCGAGCGCTTTATAAAGCTCCTCGGCGGCTTGGACGTCCAGCAGGCGCTCGCCGTAAGGCGGGTTGCACAGCACGATCAGGCGGCCCTGCTCGGGCGGCTCCGGCTGGCGAAACTCGCGGATGTCGCCCCGCCGCGCCCGGATCTTTCCGGCGACGCCCGCGTTCTCGGCGTTCTCCAGCGTGAGCGCGACGGCCGCGGGGTCGATGTCCCAGCCATAACCCATAAACGGCGCGTCCTTTTGCACTTCCGCGAGGCAGAGCTCGCGCTGCTCGGCCCAGACTTCCGGCGGAAAACAGCCCCACTGCTCGGCGGCAAAATGACGCCGGATGCCCGGCGCGATGTTAAGCGCCTTCAGGGCCGACTCGATCAGCAAGGTGCCGGAGCCGCACATCGGGTCGCAGACGACGCTGTCCGGGTAGACGTGCGCGAGATCCGCGATGCCGGCGGCGATGGTCTCCTTGATCGGCGCCTCGACCGAATTGAGCCGGTAGCCGCGCTTATGCAGGCCGGCGCCGCTGGTGTCGAGCATCAGCATCACGCGGTCTTTCAGCAGCATGAACTGCACCTGAAGCGCCGGGCCGGTCTCTTCAAACCAGCTCTCGTGATAGACGCCCTCGAGCCGCTTCACGATCGCGCGCTTGATGATGGCCTGACAGTCGGACATGCTGTAAAGCTGGCTCTTGACGGTGCGCCCCTTGACCGGGAATGCGTCATTCCGGGAAAGAAACCGCTCCCACGGGATCGCGAGCGTGCCCTGAAACAGCTCCTCGTAGCTTCTCGCCTCAAAGGAGGAGAGCACGATCTGCACGCGCTCGGCCGTGCGCAGGCGCAGATTCGCCCGCGCAACGTCCGCAAAGCCCCCGGTGAAGGTGACGCGGCCGTCCTCGGAGGCGATATTTTCGGCGCCCATGCGCTTCATTTCGCCGGAGAGCACGCTCTCGAGGCCGAACAGGCAGGGGCAGGATATGGTCAGCTCGTCCATGGATCAGTTCCCTTCCGATTTGTTTCCGTCGGGCGTGTATCGCGGCGGCTCTTTGATGCGCGACATCAGGTACGCATCGACATATTGCCCATCCCGAAGGATCGCCATGCGCTTCCGGCCCTCGATCTCAAAGCCGAATTTTTTGTAGAGGTGGATCGCGCGTTCGTTGTCCACGTTCACTTCAAGCTCGATGCGCGTGAGCCCGAGCCAGTTGTCCGCGAGGTCGATGATCTGTTTCATCAGCGCCGCGCCGATGCCCTGATCTTGATAATCCCGGTGCACGCAGATGCCGAACGTCGCGGTATGCGCGATGCGGGCGCGGTTCCCCTGCTCGAGGCCGGCCATCCCGATGACTTTTTCGCAGCCACAGGCCTGCGGGATCACCGCGACAAATTCATGGTTGTTGGGCCGCAGGTTGCCGATGAAATTCTGCGCCTGCTCGACGCGCTCGGAGGGTATCGAAATCAGGAAGCGGGCCGTCTCCGGCTGACGGCGGATGAGGTTGATGTCGTCGGCGTCCTCCGGGCGAACCGGACGGATCAGATAATCCAGCATACTCACAAATCCTTTCTGATAAAAAGCGACAGACCGGCGAAATACCGGCCCGTCATAGAGTCGTTTCCTTCTGTATGGGTCAGCGCGGCTCGGCGGAGCGCGCCCCGGCCGGGTCGGCGATTTTCGCCTTCATGTCGGCGATCCGGGCGGATACCTCCTGCCCGATCTCCTCGCAGTGCCGCTCCACCTCGTCGTATTTCGCGGCCTGCTTCGCGGCGGGGATCTTTGCGCGCTCGGCGGCCTTGTCGATATAGTCGAGCCTCTGGCCGAGCACCGCCGTCGAATCCTGCAAAAACTGGCGCGTCTTGCCCAGTTCCTCGCGAAAATGCTCAAGGTCGGCGTTGACGCTCTCCACGGACCCCTGCGCGTCGGCGATCATGTTTTGAGCACCGTTTTTCGCGCTCGTGAGCATGGACCTCGCCGAGAGCTCCACGCTGCCGAAGCCGTCGAGCCACCGCTGCCGCTGCTCGTCGTGCTCGCGGCTCTCCGCCTGACAGGCTTCGATCTTATCCTCGAGCTGGCGGTTGAGTTCCTTCGCGATGGTGAGCTCCTTCTCCGTGTCGCCGTTTTTCCGCTTCAGGTCGTCGAGCTGCGCCTCAAGGTTCCCGCAGTGCTCCTTCAGGGACATGTAGTGCTCCCGAAGCTCCTCGTACGCGGCGGAGAGCTCCCGAAACGCCTTCTCATTCTCGGAGAGCCCGTCCTCTTTCTCCTTGAGCTGGGAGCCGAGCTTCTGGATCTCGGCGTCGGCCTGTTCTTGAGAGGCCGTGTGCTCCGCATTGAGGCGGTCGATGTACTTCAGCACCTCTTCTTTATTGAAGCCGCCGAATGTGGATTTTGAGAAAATAACCTGTTCCGACATGGAGGTCTCCCCTTCCGCATGGATGATGTGACGCCGATAAAAGAGCTATATAATATAATTTTCGCGGGTATGATACCATGGCGCGGCAGCGTTATGGTATCATTGGCCATCGCCGTAGGCGGGCCGATAAAATATGACACAATGCAGTTATCGGGGTTATTATAGCATAATTTGACGCATTGGAACAGCCGATTTGGAAAATTTGTGTCAAATCGGCTGTTTGAGGATCTTTTGGAGGAATTCTCCGGTATAGGAGGCCGGGCACGCGGCGATCTCCTCCGGCGTGCCGCAGGCGACCACGGCCCCGCCGCCGTCCCCGCCCTCCGGGCCGAGGTCGACCACGTAATCCGCGACCTTGACGACGTCGAGGTTGTGCTCGATCAGGATGACCGTGTTGCCGATGTCGACCAGCCGCTGCAGGACGTCGATCAGCTGGCGCACGTCGTCGGTGTGCAGGCCGGTGGTCGGCTCGTCGAGGATGTAGATGGTCCGGCCGGTCGGGCGGCGGGAGAGCTCCGTCGCGAGCTTGACCCTCTGGGCCTCGCCGCCCGAGAGCGTGGTCGCGGACTGGCCGAGCCGGACGTAGCCGAGGCCGACGTCGTTGAGCACCTGCAGGCGCCGTTTGAGCTTCGGCAGGTTTTCAAAGTACAGCATGGCTTCCTCCACCGTCATGTCCAGCACGTCGGCGATGTTTTTCCCCTTATATTTCACTTCCAGCGTCTCGCGGTTGTACCGCTTGCCCTTGCAGACCTCGCAGGGCACGTAGACGTTGGGCAAAAAGTTCATCTCGATCTCAATGATGCCGTTGCCTTCGCAGGCCTCGCACCGCCCGCCCCGGGTGTTGAAGCTGAACCGGCCGGTGCCGTAGCCGCGCGCCTTGGAATCGGCCGTGCTCGCGAAAAGATCGCGGATGTCGGTGAAAAGGCCGGTATAGGTCGCCGGGTTGGAGCGCGGGGTGCGCCCGATCGGCGACTGGTCGATGCAGATGACCTTGTCGAGGTTTTCGATGCCCTGAATGCCGTCGCATTTGCCGGGGACGCCCTTCGCGCCGTTAAGGTCGCGCACCAGCGTCTTATAAAGCACCTCGTTGACGAGCGAGCTTTTTCCGGAGCCGGAGACGCCGGTCACCGCCGTCATCACGCCCAGCGGGAACGTGACGTCGATGTGCCGCAGGTTGTTTTCGCGCGCGCCGAGGACTTTGAGGAATTTGCCGTTGCCGGGGCGCCGCGTCTCCGGGATCTCGATCCGCCTTTTGCCGGAGAGATACTGGCCGGTGATGGACGCCTCGCAGGCCATTACCTCTTGCGGCGTGCCGGCGCAGACGACGTGCCCGCCGTGCACGCCCGCCCCCGGGCCGATGTCCACGATGTAATCCGCGGAGAGCATCGTATCCGTGTCGTGCTCGACGACGATCACGGTGTTGCCGAGGTCGCGCAGGCGCTGTAAGGTGGCGATCAGCTTGTAGTTGTCGCGCTGGTGCAGGCCGATGCTCGGCTCGTCGAGGATATAGAGCACGCCCATCAGCGAGGAGCCGATCTGCGTGGCGAGCCGGATGCGCTGGCTCTCGCCGCCCGAAAGCGTCTGCGCCGAGCGCGCGAGCGTCAGGTATTCGAGCCCGACGCTCTGCAAAAAGCCGAGGCGGGCCTTGATTTCTTTTAAGATCTGGTGCGCGATCAGCTCCTGCCGCGGCGTCAGATTGAGGTTTCCGATGAATTCCAAAGCCCGCGCGACGGACATCTTTGTGAAGTCGCTGATGTTGAGGCCGCCGACCGTGACTGCGAGCGACACGTTTTTGAGCCGGTCGCCGTGGCATTCCGGGCACGGGACCGCGCGCATCAGCGTGGCGATCTCCTCGCGCATCCACTCGCTGCTCGTCTCGCGGAAGCGGCGGTCAAGGTTGCTGGCGACGCCCTCAAATTCCGTGTGGTAGACGCCGTACACGGCGTTGCTCTCGCGCTGGACGGTCATCTTCCGCCCCTTGGAGCCGTAGAGCAGCACGTCGATGACCTCTTTGGGCAGCTCGCCGACCGGGACGTCCAGCGAAAAATGATATTCCTTCGCGAGCGCGTTATAATACATCTCGGCCATGCCGCCCTCGGCGTAATACCAGCCGGACGCGCGGATGGCCCCCTCCCGGATGGTGAGGCGCTTGTTGGGCAGGATCAGATCCGGGTCGACGCGCATAAAGACGCCGAGGCCGGTGCACTTCTCGCAGGCCCCGAACGGGCTGTTGAACGAAAACATGCGCGGCGTCAGCTCCTCGACGGAGACTCCGTGCTCCGGGCAGGCGTAATTTTGAGAGAACAGCAGATCCTCGCCGTCCACGACGCCGACCATGGCCAGCCCCTCTCCGAGCCCGAACGCGATCTCTAAGGAATCGGTCAGGCGGGAGCGGATCTCCGGCTTGATGACCAGACGGTCGACGATGATTTCGATGTTATGCTTCAAGTTTTTATCGAGCGCGATGTCCTCGTTTAGATCGTAGATGCTGCCGTCGATGCGCGCGCGGACGTACCCGCTCTTGCGGGCGCCGTCAAGCTCCTTGACGTGCTCGCCCTTTTTGCCGCGGACCACCGGGGCCATGACCTGAATTTTGGCGCCGATCGCGAGCGCCATGACCTGATCGACCACCTGATCGACGGTCTGCTGCTTGATCTCACGCCCGCAGATCGGGCAGTGCGGGATGCCGATGCGCGCGTAGAGCAGCCGCAGATAGTCGTAGATCTCGGTGACGGTGCCGACGGTCGAGCGCGGGTTTCGGCTCGTGTTTTTTTGGTCGATGGCGATGGCCGGGGAGAGCCCGTCGATGCTGTCCACGTCCGGCTTGTCCATCTGGCCCAGAAACATCCGGGCGTAAGAGGAGAGGCTCTCGATATACCGGCGCTGCCCGTCGGCGAAGATCGTGTCGAACGCCAGAGAGCTCTTTCCCGAGCCGGACAGCCCTGTAAAGACAATTAGCTTGTCACGCGGCAGCTCGAGGTCGATGTTCTTTAAATTGTGCTCTCTGGCGCCCTTTATCGTGATGACGTTGCTTCCCATAAGTCCGCTCCGTTTCCGTACCTTTCTTTATAATCTTCTTCTGCGCTTCTCCATTTCCTCGTGGAGCTTCTTGATGCGGTCGCGCAGGTAGGCGGCGTGCTCAAATTCGAGGATCTTGGCGGCGTTGCGCATCTCGACCGTGAGCTTCTGCACCTCCGCCTCCATCTCCTTGTAGGTCTGCTTTTTCTTGCCGACGGCCTCGTCGTCCTTGTGCGAGGAGATCTCGAGGATGTCGCGGATGTCCTTTTTGATCGTCTGCGGCGTGATGCCGTGCTCGCGGTTGTACTGCTCTTGGATGTGGCGGCGGCGGTCCGTCTCGGTGATGGCCGCCTCCATGCTCGGCGTGACCGTGTCGGCGTACATGACGACCTTGCCGCTTGCGTTTCGCGCCGCGCGGCCGATGGTCTGGATCAGCGAGGTGGCGCTGCGCAGGAAACCCTCCTTGTCCGCGTCGAGGATCGCGACCAGCGAGACCTCCGGGATGTCGAGCCCCTCGCGCAGCAGGTTGATGCCGCAGAGCACGTCGAATTCGCCGAGACGCAGGTCGCGGATGATCTCCATGCGCTCGATCGTGTCGATGTCGTGGTGCATATACCGCACGCGGATGCCCATCGTGCCGAGATACTCGGTCAGGTTTTCCGCCATCTTCTTCGTGAGCGTCGTGACTAAGACGCGCTCCTTTTTCTCCACGCGCAGGTTGATCTCGGAGATCAGATCGTCGATCTGCCCGGCGACCGGGCGCACGCTGATCTCCGGGTCCAAAAGGCCGGTCGGGCGGATGACCTGCTCGACGAGCTGGGTGCTGTGTTCCCGCTCATAGACGCTGGGCGTCGCGCTGACGTAGACGATCTGGTTGAGCTTGCCCTGAAACTCGTCGAAGTAGAGCGGCCGGTTGTCGATCGCGGAGGGCAGGCGGAAACCGAAATCCACGAGGCACTTCTTTCTCGAATAGTCGCCGCCGCTCATGCCGCGGACCTGCGGCAAGGTGACGTGGCACTCGTCGATAAAGAGCAGGAAATCCTTCGGGAAATAGTCGATCAGCGTCGTCGGGCAGGAGCCGGGCGCCCGGCCGGAGAGGATGCGCGAGTAGTTTTCGATGCCCTTGCAGAAGCCGACCTCCGTCAGCATCTCGACGTCGTACCGGGTGCGCTCCTCGATCCGCTGGGCCTCGATCAGCTTGCCCTTTTCTTTAAAATAATTCACCCGCTCCTCGCACTCGCGCTCGATCTCCACGAGCGCGGTCTCCATCTTCTCCCTCGGCACGATATAATGGGAGGCCGGGTAGATCGCGATGTGGTTGACCACGTCCTTGAGCTCGCCGGTCACGGCGTTGATCTCGGAGATGCGGTCCACCTCGTCGCCGAACCACTCGACGCGCACGACCGTGTCGGTGGAGTAGGACGGGAAGACCTCGAGCACGTCGCCGTGGACGCGGAATTTGTTGCGGATGAGATTCAGATCGTTGCGCTCGTACTGCATGCCGACGAGCTGCGCGATCACCTCGTCCCGGTTTTTGGTCATGCCCGGGCGCAGGGAGACTACCATTGTGCGGTAGTCGATCGGGTCGCCGAGCGAGTAGATGCTCGAGACCGACGACACGATCAACACGTCCCGCCGCTCGGAGAGCGCCGCCGTCGCGGAGTGGCGCAGTTTTTCGATCTCGTCGTTGATCGCGCTGTCCTTCTCGATATAGGTGTCCGTGCTGGGGATGTAGGCCTCCGGCTGGTAATAATCGTAATAGGAGACAAAGTATTCGACGGCGTTCTTCGGGAAGAACTGCTTAAATTCCGAGCAGAGCTGCGCGGCCAGCGTCTTATTGTGGGAGAGGATGAGCGTGGGCCGGTTGACGGCCTCGACGACCTTGGCCATCGTGAACGTCTTGCCGCTGCCGGTGATGCCGAGCAACGTCTGCTCCCGGTCGCCGCGGAGGATTCCCTCCACGAGCTTGTCGATGGCCTCCGGCTGGTCCCCTGTCGCCTCGAAAGGCGCGTGCAGCTCAAAATCCACGTCCCTGCCCCCCTTTTTCTCCTTAAAAATGAGTGAACATTTGTTCGAATCGCTTCTTTTTATTGTAGCACAGATTCGATTCCATGTCAATTATAGGATCATGGAAAAGAAGTAAGGCGCGGCCGCAAAAAAATTGCGGCCGCGCCTTACATGCATCCGTATTTCATGAAAAAACATCCCGGTTTTCGAGCCTTCCTTTGTCCGGCTCATGCCGTATTCCGCGAGGGCGTATTTTACACCCACAGAAAGCGGGCTTCCTCACGAAGGATGCTGGGCCGGGGAAAAACGGCGTCCGGCGGCCGGCAAACGGGTACTCGCCCGCGCCGCCGCTTCCGGAAACCTCCCCCGCCCGGGCCGCTCACTGGAAGACGATCTCGAACTCCTCGCAGACGACGAGCGTATCCTCGCCAAACTCGATGCCGCAGTCGCGGCAGTCGGCCCCGAGGACCTCGGTATGCGCCCTGCGCCAATACGCGAGGCTCTGGTCGCCCTCGCCCTCCTTCGCCGCAAATTCCTCGCCGACCTCCTTGAAGGGCATAACGGCAGCCTTCACGGTGCGCAGGACACAGACGGCTTCGCCCTCGGAATCCATGATCACGCTGTAATCGCCGGCCTCCGGGACCTTCTCCTCCCAGACCGCGTAACAGGGATAGGCCGAAGTTGTGGCGGTTTTGATCCCCGCCATCACGAGCGCGGCCAGTTTGTCCGCCGTCTTTCCCCCGCCGCCGAACGCCCAGCAAGTATGATACAAAGTTTCCGGCATCAGCTCGGCGTTGTGTCTGCAAAAGCTCTCCCAAAGCAGTTCCGGTTTCATTTTGAAATCCTCCTCCCGTGCCGTCAGGTCCTGACTTCCGAAGTGCCCTTTTCCGAAAGATAGGTCGCCTCCAGATCGGAGATATGCAGCAGCACCGCCAGCGGGTACTGCTCGTAGGCGTGGCTGATCGTGTAGCCGCCGGCCTTGGCCGACTCGTCGAAGCCGCCCATGTGCCAGCGGATCGCCACGGCCTCCTCGTCGGAGAGCGCCATGTATTTGTTGATCAGATAGACGGATTTCTCGCCATGGCCCATCGGGAACTGGTCTTCGATCGTGTAGTACGGCTTCTGCTCCCACTGGCCGTGCTCGTTTTTGACGTTGCGCAGGCCGATGGAATAGAAATTCGCCTTGCAGATGTCGTGCAGCAGGCCGCAGACCGCCACGGTCTCCTCCGAATAGTCGCCGGATTCCGCGGCGCGCTTCTGTAACAGGCGGTAGACGTTCAGGCTGTGGGTGACAAGGCCCGCGTCGCAGGCGCAGTGGTAGCGCGTGGAGGCCGGCGCGATGAAGAAATCCGTGCTCAAAAGCCACTCCAAAAGCCCGTCCGCGCCGGGCCGGGAGATGGACGCCTTATAAATATCAAGAAAATCCTGTTTGATGCTCATGCTGTCCTCCGTTTCAGTCCGGCTGGTATTCCTCGGGCAGATGCCGTTTGTGCTCCGTGACATGGTGGGCTCGCTCGATGACGGCCCGGGCGTGCTCGTCGACCGGCAGGCCGCCGAGGTAGCCGTCGATGTCTGCATAGGCGACGCCCATCTCCGCCTCGTCCGTCTGGCCCTCGTAGAGCCCGGCGGAGGGCGTCTTTTCGATGATATGCGGCGGCGCGCCCAAAAAGCGCAGATATTCGTAGACCTCGGCCACCGTCAGATCGGCGATCGGGTTAAAATCGCAGGCGCCGTCGCCCCATTTCGTAAAATAGCCCATATACCGCTCGCTGCGGTTGCCGGTGCCGGCGACGAGGCAGCCCTCCGTCTGGGCGATGCCGTAGAGCGTCGTCATGCGCAGCCGCGGCGCGAGGTTCGCGACGGCCGCGGGCGTCAGCTCCCGGCCGACCGCCTCCATCAGCGCCGCCCGGGCCGCGGTCAGGTCGACCGTCCGCAGCTCGAACCCATATTGCTCCGCGAGCGCGGCGGCGTCCCGCAGGTCCTCGCCGTAATTGCGCGACGAGGCGCAGGGCATGGCGACCGAGATGACCTTTTCGCAGGCCTTCTTGCACAGGATGCCGACAAGGGCGCTGTCCTTGCCGCCGCTGTTGCCGAACACGACGCCGGACGCGTGCGCCTCCGCGAGCTTTCGCCGGATAAACGCCGCCCGGTCTTCCGTCTCTTTTTGATAATCTCTCATGGTTCCCCCGAAATCTTTGGTTGTTCCGTTCCGGCGCCGATTTGTAGTTGCGGCGGCCGGCTTATTCTTGGAATTCGCCGAGGTACTGGGCCTCTGCATGGTCCGATTCCGTTTTCGGAATTTTGCGGAACGCAAAATTCGCTGCGGCGGCCGATTTATTCTTGGAATTCGCCGAGGTACTGGGCCTTTGCATGGTCCGATTCCGTTTTCGGAATTTTGCGGAACGCAAAATTCGCTGCGGCGGCCGGCTTATTCTTGGAATTCGCCGAGGTACTGGGCCGCCGCGGTGGCGGCGACCGCGCCGTCGGAGGCAGCCGTCACGAGCTGGCGCAGGCGCTTGGTCCGCGTGTCCCCCGCCGTGAAGACGCCGGGCAGGTTGGTTTTGCAGTCCTCGCCCGAGGCGATATAGCCGGACTCATCCAGCTTCAGGCCGCGGAAGATGCCGTTTTTCGGCTCCATCCCGACCGCGACAAACACGGCCGACACCGGCAGCTCCTCGGTCTCCCCGCTCTGCGTGTCGGCAAGGATCAGCGTGTTCACCGCCTTGTCGCCCTTGATCTCGAGCGGTTTCCGGTTCGCGAGGATCTTCGCGTTCTCTTTTTTCTGGAATGCGTTGACGAGGATCTCCGAGGCGCGGAAGGTGTTCCGCCGGCTGATAAGGTACACGGTCCGGCAGACCCCGGCAAGGTAGGCGGCGTCCTCAAAGGCCGTGTTCCCGGCCCCGACGATGGCCACGTCCTTCCCCTTGAAAAAGTTCCCGTCGCAGGTCGCGCAGTAGGACACCCCGCGGCCCGTGAATTCCCTCTCGCCGGGGACGTCAAGCTTGCGCCTCTGCGCGCCGTTCGCGACGATGATCGTCCTGCCCTGATAGTCCCCCTTCGCCGTGGAGACCGTCTTGGTCGTGCCGAGGGCCGAGATCCCCGTCACTTCGGAAAAGAGGAATTCCGCCCCGAGGTCCTGCGCCTGCTGGAAAATCGCCATCGCGTAGTCCGCGCCGGTCATGCCGGGCATACCCGGGTAATTCTCGACCTCGGGGGAGGAGACGATCTGTCCGCCCGGGGCCGCGGTCTCGAATATCGCGCAGGAGAGGCCCGCGCGCCTCGCGTAAATGGCCGCCGTGAGGCCGGCAGTGCCCGCTCCAATAATCAAAATGTCATACATATCCAGAATTCCTTTCAGTTTGATGGTATTATTATATCACCGAACTGGCTCCAATACAATTTTTGTGGTAGAATAGAATGAAATTCCTCAAAAGGACGAAGGGTGGGATCGGATTTGAGGATCGGGATCATCGATTTCGGGACGAATACGCTGCGGCTCAACATCTTTGAGGCGGACGACGGCGAGCGCCATATCCTCTACGACGGCGTCGTCTACTCCCGCGTCGTTGAAAATACGGTCGGGCTCCGGCTATCGCAGGACGGCATCGAGCGCATCGTCGAGGGCGTCGAGGAGCACGCGAACGTCTGCCGTCATTACCGCTGCGACCGGGTGGAATGCTTCTCCACCGCCTCCCTGCGCGGCCTCGAAAACGCCGACGACGTGGTGGAGCAGGTCGCCTTCCGCACCGGGATCTCCATCCGGCGCATCTCCGGCGACGAGGAGGCGACGTACGACTATCTCGCCCTGAGGCGGGCGTCCGGGGTGGAATCCGGCGTCGGCTGCGACCTCGGCGGCGGCAGCATCCAAGTGTTTCTGTTCGGGAAAGACGGCCCGGTCAAAAGCGCCTCTTTCCCGCTGGGCAGCAGCCGGACGGCGAAGGCGCATGTCGCGAAAGATTTTCCGACCGCCGAAGAAATCGCCGTGATCCGGGACGAGATCACGGCGGCGCTCAAAAAAGAAGGCTATCCGCGGGTCGGAGGCCCGCTTTTCGCGATGGGCGGCACGGCGAAGGCCTCCCTGAAGCTCTACCGCCGGGCCCTGCGGAAGGAGGGCGGCGCGATCCCGCTCCGGGAGATGGAGGGGATGCTCCGGGCCCTCGCCGCCGAGCCGGAGGAGAGCCTCGAGCTGCTCGCGGACCTCGCGCCGGGACGGGAGAGAACCCTCGCCCCGGGCATGGCGACGCTGATCGGCGCGGCGGACTATCTCGGATGCGAGACGATCGCCGTCTTCGACGCCGGCGTGCGGGACGGCTTTCTGGAGAGCCTGCTCAAGGAGGGCCCGCCGCCCGCCGGAGACATCCTCTCCTCGATCCTCGGCGCCATCGGGAAAACCGATTTGGAATGACCCCAGCCCGCCTTTTTAAGACGCCGCGATGAAAATCGGGCGTCCTTTTTTATAAGGTCAGGTTATAGAGATTGACGACGGCGTTCCACGTGCTCTTATCAAGGGTGCCGTCTTTATACAGCGTCTTCGCGCGCGCCTGAATATAGATCAGCGCGTCGGTCGTGGGGCCGGAGTTGACCCCGTTGGGCATAAGGCCGCTGAAATTTTCAAATTTCCGGCCGATGTTCAGCAGCATGACCTGCGCGAACCAGACGCTGCTGCCCCGGCCCCCGGGCGGGGCCAGATCCAATTCGTCGGTGCGAAAGCCGACGATCGTCTTTGCCGGGCCGCTGCAGGAGGCCCGCATGCCGTATTTCTCTATGATGCTGGCCCATGTCTCGTAATCCACCGTGCCGCTGACCGCGAGACCGTTGTTTCGCTGATAGTTGAGCACCGCCTTCGTCGTCTCCGGGCCGAAGATGCCATCGGAGATGATCGCGGGGGAAGAATCGTTTTCTTCCTGCAGCAGCGCGCGAAGGTAACTTTGGATCTCCGCCACGTTGGCGTCATATTTGTTCATCTCCGACTCCCTCCATTTCTCTTAAATCGTAGCCGGGGTATCGCCCGGCCGGTTTTTCGCCGCTCGCCTCCTGAAAATATTTTTGCGGCACGTTCTCCATGATCCCGGCGTAGACGGAATAGATTTCATCCCAAGTTTTTTCGTCGACGACGCCGTTCGGGGCGAGGCCGGCGAGCTTCTGGAGCCCGAGCACCTGATCTTTGACGGCCTTGTCATACCCGCCGTCCGGCTCCACGGGCCCGATTTCCTGATAAAACGCCGCGATCATGTTGATGTAAAACCGCAGCAGGATCACGCTTCTCCCCCTTTGGCCAAGGAAGATCGGCCCGGGGCACTGTTTCGGGATCTCCGAGAGCAGGATCCCCTCCCTGTAAAGATCGGAGAGGCGCTTCATGGAGGCGTAGACGCCGCAGATCCGGTACCACGTCGCCGGCCCGACGATCCCGTCCGGCGTCATGCCGAAAATCTGCTGAAACCGCCGCACCGCCTGCTCCGTCGTTTTATCAAAAAGGCCGTCGGCCGGATCAATGAGCGGAATGGTCGGATAGTTTTGGCCGATGCGGTTGAGGCGGCGCTGGAGATATTCCACATTGCGGTCGTCGAGCCCCTGCTCGAGCGGATAGCCCGGGTAGTCCTCCCCGCACGACGGCACCGCCGCGCGCGCGAGGGCGACGTCCTCCCCGTAATAATACTGTAAAATTTGGCGGGGCTGATAGCCCTGATTGGCCAGCGTCACCGTCCCCCATTGGGACATCCCGCCGCAGGCGCACTCGCTGCCGCCGCAGACGGCGTCGCAGGGCTCCCGGCTGCCGTCTCTCACGATATATTCGTTGAAAGCCGCGTCGACGATCCGGCCGATGCAGGCGTAACAGGCTTTGCCGCGGACAAATTTCTGGTCATGCTCCGCGGTGGAGGTGATGTCGAAGCAGTAGCCCCGATTCCGGTACCATCTCGCGCGGAGACGGCTCAGGGCAAACGTGATCTCTGCGCAGATGTTGGCGCGCAGCGAGCTTTCCGGCCAAGTGGGATAGAGCCCGCAGCTCGCGACATTCTTGATGTAATCCGGAAAGGGGACCGTGATGTTCGCGGCGTTTTCATCCGGCGCGCCGAGGTGGACGGTGATAAACTCCGGGATACAGACACACGTTTCATCCACTCGTTCTCACCTCCGTCGGCGTCCCGGGCTTTTCCTCGGGGAGGGGCTGCATCTCGATTTCCATAGACGTGATTTCCCCGCCGAACACATCCACTCTCCGGTTGATGACGGGATAGTAATGGGGCGCCCACGCGTTGACATAATAGATGGCATAGGGCATCATCTGGCCCGGCAGCTCGGAGGATTCCCTCTTGGCCGTCTTGACGGCGATCCGGGGCGTGCTTCCCTCCTCGCCCGTCTCCTGAAGGCTGATCAACTCTTTTTTTCCGTAATCCTCTTTATAGATTGCGATGTCCGCGCCCTCCACCGGGATCGCCGCTTTCCCGGTATAGGCTTTCACAATGATATATCCCTCGTCCGCCGGTCTGCATAAGTAGGATATGGGCGCCTCGGCGGCCGGTTCTTTTTTCTCAGGCGCCGCCGTTTCGGGTTTGCACGGCCGCTCCGGCTGAATCTCCTGCGGCGGCTGGACCGCCACCGTACAGGGGCCCGGCGGTGTCCCTTCCGCCGCGGCCGCCCCCGGGACGCCGCTTAAAATCTCCCCTTCCGCCGCGGAGATCTCTATAAGATTCGCTGCCGCCGCCGTTTCGGCGCCTGCCTCCGGCGCGGGCATCCGCTTGGTGTAATATTGTTTCATCTCTTTTTTATACCGCTCCATCATGCTTTGAAAATCCGCGTACCGCTCCCCCATAAAAACGCCTCCATTTCCAAAAATTTTATGAGCAGGCATAAAAAAATATCCCTCCCCGGCTGCCCGGAGAGGGATCTGTCGTTGTCTTTATCGGTTGCCGCTGAAAAGCCGCATCAGGTCGTCGTCAAGGAAGCCCGGCTCCTCTTCCCGCACGGGCGTGTCCTCCTCGCCGAAGTTGAAATTGACGAAGTCCGGCACCTTTCTGCTGCCCGGCACGTCGTCGAATCCGGTGGCGATCACGGTGATGGACATCTCGTCGTTCATGACCGGATTGAGCGCGACGCCAAAAATCAGGTTGACGTCGGGGCTTGCGGCATCGTGCACCATGGTGGTGGCGGTGTCGATCTCCTCGAGGCCGATATCCGGCGAGGCGGTGATGTTGACGATCACGC
>ERZ795044.524-NODE-524-length-36133-cov-6.074533_pt1 | contig 36133 bp, 54 predicted proteins | sample MGYA00375128_ERZ795044 | MGnify/ENA primary metagenome ERZ795044 (study PRJEB30173, sample SAMN05720213) | anaerobic digester metagenome | isolation source: active sludge of municipal wastewater-treating anaerobic digesters | place: USA | collected 2014-12-22 ...
AAAGTTTGACCCTATCAAAAGTCAAGAAATTTTTTTCCTAGATTTTGCAAAAAGGAGGGCATAGGGATTTTTTTACAGTTTTCGAAATTTCGATATTTATTTTTTTTTTTCGGCGAAAACGAAAACTGTAAAAAATTCCCTATGCCCCCCTTTTTGCAAAATCTAGGAAAAAAATTTCTTGACTTTTTAAAAAAAAAAATAAAAAAAAGTTTGACCCTATCAAAAGTCAAGAAATTTTTTTCCCAGATTTTGGAAAAAGGGGGGCATAGGGAATTTTTTACAGTTTTCGGAAAAGTGATCAAAAATTAAAAACTGGAAAACTCCATGGAGTTTTTTTGAAAACTGTAAAAATTTCCCTATCCCCCCCTTTTTGCAAAATCTAGGAAAAAAATTTCTTGACTTTTGATAGGGTCAAACTTTTTTTTATTTTTTTTTTAAAGTCAAGAATTTTTTTTCCTAGATTTTGGAAAAAGTAGGGGATAGGGAATTTTTTACAGTTTTCAAAAAGTGATCAAATTTTTTTTGTTTTTGGTTTTCCTTACGGAAAACCAGAATGGATAAAGGGTCAGAAATCATCTTTATAAACACTAAAATCAAGGATGAATATGGTACAATCTATCTTTTTGGTCGTTTAGAGGATGGAAGGTCCATTTGTGCAAAGACCAAAACATTCAATCATTACTTCTATGCATATATGAATGAATTGGATGAAGATGAATTAAACAATCAAATTCATGAAGCTTCCAGACAAGCAGAAGAATCTAAAGTCTATATTAAAAATGTTGAAATTGTTTATAAAACATCCATTATGGGATATCAACCCAATGGCCCAGTTAAAATGTTTAAAATATACACAAATTATGTATCCATTGCCAGAAAAATTATTGAACAAAAAAACTTTCTAACATATGAGGCATCCATTCAAATGGTTATCAGATTCATGGTGGATAAGCAATTTGGTGGGTTTCATTGGCTTAAACTTGCACATCATTATGGTGCATCAACTAGAGAATCAAGATGTAATGTGGAAGTTGAATTTAATGATGAAGACCTATCTTGCTTACCTGATAGAATGGATTTTGCCCCAGTTGTCTGGATGGCGTTCGATATAGAAGCATGTAAAGGAGGTAATGGTAGAGGTTTTGTAAACGCTAAAGAAGATTCTGTAAGTCAAATTGGTATTACCTTATTTACATCAGACTACAAGGTATTGGATAAGAGATGTTTATCACTTGTTCCAAAAGGTAAAAGTGTGGCAAACATTGGAATACCCGTGGATAAATTTGAGGATGAGAAAGAAATGTTTATTGCATTTAGAAATTACATTAACAAACATGATGTTGATGTGATTACGGGGTACAATGTGAAAGGATTTGATATCAAGTATCTTTTTGATCGTGAAAATGATGAAGAATTCTTAGACATGGGTAAATTGGTGGATAGAAAGGCATACATTAAGAAGTCATCATTTAGCAGTGCTCAAAAAGGTTCTAAAATAACTTACAAGGTGAATATTGAAGGGAGATTTGTGGTGGATGTATTGGATTTCATCAAAGATACGATGAAGGAACGATCTTATACCTTGGGTCATATTGCATTTACCATTTTAGGATATGCAAAAGTTGAAATGCCTTATGAAAATATTCCAATTTACCAAGCAGGGACAGATGATCAAAGAGGTCATTTATGTTATTACTGTTGGTGGGATGCTCATTTATGTTATGAAATTCTTCAAAAACGGATGGGAATTGTAAATGCCGTAGAAACCGCAAGAGTTTGCGGTGTTCCATATGAATATCTTTTGGATAGAGGACAACAAATTCTAACCACCTCCCTCCTTTTGAGATTTGGAAATCCCCGTGGTTTTGTAATACCTTCTTCAACGGAGAATCAGAATGATGAAAAAACAAAGGGGGCATTCGTGTTGGATCCCATCAAAGGATTCTATAGAACTCCAATCATTGTATTGGATTTTAGAAGTTTATATCCATCCATCATTGACGATGATAACATGTGTTACTCCACCGTATGTCCTATTGTGTGGGCAAAAAAGAATTTAAAACCTGAAGATTACCATATCCCACCCATTGAAGGGATTGATTACTGCTTTGTGAAAGCACACATCCAAGTGGGAATCTTGGCACAAATGGAACAAGTATTGTTTGCAAAGAGAATGGAAGCTAAAGCAGATTTGAAAAAGGAAAAGGATCCTGCAAAGAAATCCGTATTGGATGGAAGACAAAACGCCATCAAGGTCAGAATGAATTCCATTTATGGATATCTGAAAGCAAATACCGTATGCGATAAGAGATTGATGGAAGCTGTAACGGGAACAGGAAGATTCATGTTGGAAACCAGTAAGAACATTGTGGAGTCGAATTTTCCGGGTACAAAGATTATATATGGAGACACCGATTCCATTTTTGTCAATTTTGGAGATGTTACACTTGAAAGAGCATATGAATTAGGTCAGAAAGCTGCAGACATGTGTACAGATTTCTTTACAAAGGGTAAACCACGTAAAGTGCATTTATTGCAACGTGAAAAGGCAATGTATCCACTTTTGATGATTGGTAAAAAGAAATATACCGGTTTCAAATCATTAGGACCAGGATTACCTTTTGAACGATCGGAAACTGGTTTAGAAAATGTAAGAAGAGACAATGCTAAAATTGGTTCAGAAACTCTCGATAAGGTTGCGGATTTGATTATTGTTGAAAAAGATTACGATGGTAAAAGAAGTGTGCAATTTGTTCACGAACAAATTAGAAAGCTTCTCTTGGGTCAGATTGAGATTTCCAAATTGATCATTAGTAAGAACTTATCAAAATCTTTTGAACATTATGAAAATTCTGGAACCAAACAACCTCACGTGGAACTGGCTAAACGTATAGCTGCTAGAACACACATTACGGGTGAAATGATTTATTACACGGGAGATAGAGTTCCATTTGTCATGCTGGCAGGTCATAAAAATGCTAAATCATCAGAGCAATCTGAAGATCCGTTATATGCTTTGAATAATCGAAAACCGATTGATTTTAAATATTACATTGAGAACCAAATGATGAAACCGTTAATGCGAATTATGATTCCGATTTTAGCTCCTCATGAAAGCATGACCAAACGTAATAAGAAGGGTGAGAAAGTTTATTTAAATGAGAAGGAAATGCAATCTTTGACAACTTACAAAATATTGTTTACCGGTCATCATATGATGGTTAAAATTCACAAAACCGTTGAAGGTGGATCAGACATTATGAAATTTGTTAAAAAGGAGGCAGGTTGTATCAATTGTGGTGCAAGATTGCGTATCAAAAGAGGAAGAGATGGAGAAATTGTAGAATCTTCATTTTGTGATGAATGTGAAGAACGGAAAGCAATCAACTTCATCAAGATGCAGGCTGAGATGCGCTATTTGGAAGAGAAACGTTGGGCATGTTGGTCCACATGTCAAAGTTGTGTAAAACAACATTTACAAAAGATTAGTTGCAGAAACAAGGATTGTGACAATTTTTACGAACGTGAGAAAATTGTGTTGGATATTGAAGATTTGGAAAAGAAAATGAATAGAATTAAAATACATTAAATTTTATTATTGATATTAATGTATTATTTTTGTTGTTTTTTCCATAAGTATTTTTATCTTTTTTCAATCCATCAATATTTAAAGTGCAAGCCAATTCAAATTGAACTTCAACACTTTTGATTTCAGTGCTATCTTCTTTATAAATATTTGTAAAATAACATACAAATAATGGATCTGATTCTTTGATAATAGGAACACAAACATCACAAGGTCTTGATATTGCTGGATTATCTTTGGCTGAAAATCTATTAACCATCAATGCAACAATTGGATGATCAAATTTCATCTGTAATATTTTACGTTCAGAACATATTCCAGTTTCATTTACAGTACTAAATATATCGTTATTATCCAACACAACTAAAGATGCTACTCTTTGACCTTGTTTTTCATTTTTCAAAATATTTGAAGATTTTATCAAATCAAATAAATTTCTACTGCAACTAATTAAAAATTCTGGAGAATAATAATCAACTATTGCATCTCTAAAGACTGATAAAACTTCATAAAAATTCATAACTTTTGCATATTTTACCGCTTTCTTTAATATTGAAATATCGAATGTATGTAAAGGTTTTAAAGAAAGAAAGTCTTTCAAACCTTTCATGTCATTTAATGCAACAATATCTAAAAGATCCATTTTTTCTCTTCAAGAAAATAAAAAAAAAACTTAAATAGATTTTTAATGAAGAGAGAGAGGGTCGGAATCATTCGTGTTTGCGGTATCTCCCGCGGTACCGCATATCCTTCCATAAATGGGTGGACTACCATTCCTGCATGGTCACGAGGTGCTCAACCATATTGTCAGTTATCTCCCTTTTTCATAAGAGATGAATCGGATTGCATATTTGAAAACATTTGGCAATCTTACAAGGTTTGGGAAACTGTTTATGAACAAAAGAGCTGGGAATGGAAGTGGCCTGAAGAAAAACATGTTGGAGAAGATGGTTTACCAAATGAATTATGGACTAAATGGCATGAATCTTTAATTCATAACAAATATACCGTACGTAGACCAAATGGAAGACACATTCCATTGTATGCATGGTTTGAAGGAAAGAAATTAGATATCATCAGAGCAAGACAAGAGATTTATATTCCCATGCTTCAAAAACTATATCGAAAGCATCCAATCTATCAAAAACTTTTAGAAATGGTAAAAAGTGGAGAAGATATCATTATTGTAGAACCCGATGGACCACCAAAACATTTGTTTCCCGAAGGATTGGAAGTTAATTTAGATCTTTTAAAACATCTTCAATCCGTTACAAAAGTGGGGGAACTTGGGGGAATTCTCCCGGGGCGCGAAGCGCCCCGGGAGAATTCCCAAAATAATTCCCAAAAATATGTTCCATATGGTCATGGATATGTTATCGCTTTAACAATTTTAGAAGATATTTAAAATAAAAAAATGGAAGAAGAAGAATGGGCTTTTAAACAAATTTTAAAAAACCGTAAAAGGTTAAGAGAGTTACTTCAATCGGATATTAAAGAAGTTGAAAATGGTAAACGTATCACCGACTTACCATCAGACGTACTCGCTTTATGTTTATCTTATATTGATATTAAAGATATACGTAACTGTTGGAACACTTGTAAAGCATTTTCAAATGTTATTAAAGAGAAGAAACATTTTTGGAGAGCAATAACAAAAAGACAATTATTGAACATTATTGGTAGATATTCACCAATTATAGACATTTTTGATCCATTTTCTTCGATTATTGAAGAAGATTTAAAAGATCAATTCGAATGGTTTTTTCATCCCGATTGGTTAGATGTTTATGCTGAAGAAAACGTTCCATGCATTATTCAAAGACATTCAAGAAATGGTTGGATTTTAGAATGTTCAACTTTGGGTGGGTGTGTTTCTTCATATGAATCACCACTTGGTGAATTCGATGAAGATTATGGCATGAAATACATTAGATATGATGATGATACATTGATATCATTCTTTCGTGATTCTGTAATTAAAATGATATTAAGATGTACGACATACAATGCTGTTTGGGAGGGTGAAGGTATTAATATGGATGGAAATTTTTATATACATGGTGAAGGAACTTGGACATTTGACGACGGGACAATTGTAAATGGTCATGCCGAAATGGGGGAATTTGTATATCATGCAAATTTTGAAGAGTGGAAAAAAATTAGAGAGGGGAAATGAAAAACTCTACGAGTTTTTCATTTCCCCCAATGAGGGTCAGATTTGAGAAGAAACGTAAAACACTTTTAGATGATTACAATCTCAAAAATAAAGTAGTTTCCAAATTAATTGACGAAATTGAACATGGTTTCAAAGATTTTATCCGTCTTTGGTTTTTAAAATATTTTGAAATTGAAAAAAATCATCAACGGTATCTTCTTGTTTGGGATGGTGAAATACTTCGTCTTGAAAGTGAGATTGAAAATGATTTCTTTCTAATTTACAGTGACATGTTTCATAATTCTCACAAATTTTGGAAATCTGAAGAACTTCAAAATCTTTTAACAGTTGATAAAACGTTAAAATACATTGGGTACATTCCCGATGAGATATATTGCAATATTTTCAAATATTTGAAATATAAAGATTTATCAAATTGCAGACAGGTATGTAAATCATGGAGTGAAATGATTCATATTGATGTTAAAAGAAATGTTTTATTGAAAACACTGGATATGAACAAGTATGTTTCGTTTGATACCATTTTGAATAATATCACTTCTAGATGGCGTTCAAAATATGCACCCACGTTAAGTTATTACATATTACACCCAACTAAATATTTTAGCACATTTGGAGGTAAACAAGAAGTTCGTTGTGTTTGTGTGGTCACGTCATACGCTGGTAAAAATGTAAAAGCTTACGCAGCTGGAATAATTGATCAACGTGCTGTTGTTTGGATCACTCCAAAAGGAAAATTGATGTTTATTGACGAATTATATAATCATTGTGATTCAAAAGAAAAATTATTTGAATTGATGAATTAAAAAAAAATTTCTGTATAAACTTTATACAGATTTTTTATGCTGTTTTTTTGTATAAGTTTTATACAGAAAATTTTCTGTATAAAACTTATACATATTTTTTTGTATAAAGTTTATACAGAAAATTTTCTGTATAAAACTCATACAGATTTTTGTTCACATATTTTCTGTATAAGTTTTATACAGAAAATTATCTGTATAAACTTTATACAGATAATTTTTGAAAGAGAGAAAAAAATATGGAACTTGTTATTGATGAGAAAAAAATTAGAACATTACCGCATGAAGGTCAGATGCTTCCTAGGGCATCTGATCTAATAGAGTCATTAATCAATGTTAAAAATGGTAGACAAACTTGGAATGCTGTTAAAAAGAGACTTCCAGAAATAACAAATCATGTTGTCGTCGGCAAATCTCAAGGTGGTAAAGCAGAGTATTTGAAGAGCAAAGGTTTTGGATTATTAATATCGGATTTGAAAGTTCAAAAAGGCAAAGGTCATGATAAGTTAAAAGAAATTAGAAATGCTGCAATGGATATTGCTGGTAGATATTACACGGGCGATCCTACATTAGTTCATGAAGTTATTGATAAAATTGAAAATGCAGACGATTTGGAACGTATTGCAAATAGAGCAAAAGTTAAATTAACCAATAAGTTATTAACGGATGCAATTAGAGAAAGTAACGGTACCGGATGGATTTATTCTCAAATTAACGATCAAAATAACCTTACTGTTACTGGTCAAAAAGCAAAAGAAATTGTTGCAACTCGTGCTCCCGAAGAAGCAAAAAAACCACAAACACGTGATTATTTTACCATGGAGGAATTGGTTAATATGCAATTTTTAGAAATGCAAGAACAACGTTCATTGAAAAAGCATAAAGCTGAAGGAAATACTGAAATCAAAACCGTTTGCAATAATATTATTACTGCATTCAATAAAATGAATGATATGTAGCTATAAATATTTTAAAATCAAAATAAAAAAAAATGTCTAATCGTCCCTACAAGATTATTCAGGGTATTTGTTATCCTCACTTGGTGAGTGGTTCCAATTCCAAGGTTAACATTACGGCGGATCTTTCCAATCCTCAATCCTTTTATTATGATGAAAGCATTCGTCTTTCTGAAAATGATTTAAAAAACTTTAAAGGAAAACCCATTTGCTGGGAGCATGATCAATCTCATGTTATTGGGGAAGTGTCAAATGTTTGGAAGGATTCCGATGGTAAGATGCGCATGATGGGCAGAATATATACGGATTCTCAAGAAGGGATTGACATGTACAATATGATTAATGATAAGAGAGCTCACAGTTTATCTGTGGGGTATGGTGTTGATTTTGATCCAGACACCAAGATTGTAAAGGGAAAGAATTGTTATGAGATTACAGTATGTGAAAAACCCTTTTTTGAGGGTGCAGCAATATCTGTATGTGCTTCGGACAAAAAAAACTATAATACGAATTCAAAAAGAATTGCAAATTTTCTAATTTCTGCCATGGCAACAGAGACAAAATTGGATGAGAACAAGGATTCTTCGGAACTTGCCAAAGTTCATGATGACCTGTTGAAGAAGACTGAGGAACAAGCAAAGAAACTCGCTCAAATGGAGGAGATGCAGAAGAGACTTGCGGATATGGAAGCCAGAGAGGCTCAACGTCTTGTTCAATATGCTGAATCCCGAAAGCCCCTCATGAGTGAAGTGCTTACACTCACTGAGGAACAGTACAAGGAGGAGAATGGTGCGGAAGCCGTATTACCCGCCGATTATCGTGATTCCGTTGAAAAGGCCTTTGCCCACCCCGATGGCGAGAAGGCTGCTGCTGTTATTACGGCTTCCGCGTATTCCTACAAGAAGCAACGTGCTCAGCGTTTGGAGCTGGAGAAGAAGCTCGCAGAGACGGATGGAAAGAATAAGCAACTGATTGCGGATCATGAGGTGGCAATGGCTCATGTTAAGGCTTCTGCGGATCGTTTGAATCTGGCTACGGAAACTACAAAAACTGCTGAAGTGCCCGTTAATGCTAATCAAAAATCGTTGAACATGTCAAATTTATTCAATATCACGCCGAGTGATGCTGAGCGTAAGCTTTACAAGGAAGCTACTGGTCGTGAGGCTCCTGCAACGGTCAATATTTCTGCAAGTGCTGCTGCAGTTGCTTCTGATCCTCGATTCCCCAACAGCTTGGCAAATCAGGAGGGTGGGAAGGTTATTTACAATTGGCTGAGTGCTAATTATGACAAGTTTTCCCAAATTCCCGTGCAGATTCGATCGGAGGGAACTAGAATGGACTACTAAGAAAAACTCACTGCGATAGCAGTGAGTTTTTCTTAAAAAAAAAATAAAATAATTAAAATGGCAAAAAGGGGTCGTTGGGTTAATGAAGATGAAGTATTTGGAGAACATATCATTGAAATGTCCAAATATGTCACATATGTTAAATGTGCTGAACCAAAATGCAGAACTTTATTGTTTTATAATGCTGCAGGAAGGAGTGATGACGAAGGAGAATACATTGTCGAATCTTGTTCATGTGATTCACTGTTTTAAATGTTTAAAATGCGAAGAATAAATTATATTCTTCTCGAAAAATATTTATAATTAAACTTGTTCCAGAGTGTCTGTAAAAATTTTTCCAAATCAAAATCAGATGGATCGAACCAAACGTAGGTTATTTTAGTGTTTGAAATATATTGTTTTTGTCCTATAAAACCTGATTCTTTTAAAATCTGTACAGTTTTTTCATCTGAAAAAGTAAATATCCATCCACTTTCTCTTTTAGAATATCTTAATGCACATTTTTCTGCGGTAAAAATAACTTCAAATCCACCCCGTAAATATTCAATGACTTTATCAATGTAAAAATATTGAAAATATCGAGGATCCGAATAAAACCAACGTCTGAATTCCACACTTGAAATCAAAAGACGATTGATATCATTGGTATCTAATTTATAAATAATCTTTTCAATGATCTCAGAAGGCAAGTTCATAATATTATTTCCAATAATTTGACATGATTTAGAGCAATAAGGAATCTTAGAGCCTTTTTCAATATGAAAAGATACGGAAGAACAGATTTTACAATTCATTTTTATTTTGTTTCTCAATAAATATATTTATAATTCTTTTTTTTTAAAATGAGAGGAGGTGCATTACTTTCACTTTCACTTTATGAACCATCTGAAGAACTTGAAGAACGAAAACATTGTTGTTATTCTTCCTATATTGGAAAGTGGTGGAATTGTTTTTGTTTTGATCGTAAACATGAATGTCCAACGTTTATTAGAGCATTTAAATGGGAATATTACAATCACACAGACAACTGTAAAGTTGCAAGATTTCGTATGTTTAGAGAAGGTTTAATATCATGTCAAATAGCTCGTAATCTGTTAAACAGTATGAGAAATGACTTTTATTACTCGAGTCCACACAGCAGTGATTTTTCAAATGGAGAATGGTTTACTTTATCCAAAAATAAGAAAGTGAAAAGATACAAATATTGGATATGTTATTTAAGCAAAGATTTAATTGAAATGATATCAAGTTATTTCATTAAACTTTGAAAAACTTCTTCCGAATATCTTGCAAAAAACTCATTTACCAACTTTACGAGATTATCGTCAATTTCTGCATCATATTCACATATGATAATTTGTGGACCATTTTGCCAATTATAAATTTCGTAATATTTTGAATTATATTCAATGTAATACATGTTTCGACCAGTCTTTATAATTTTTTGAAATTTATGGTTTAAATGTTGACATATAAAAGATTCCTTTTCTAAACACTGTACAAATTCATCCCAGTTATCACCATCATAATCAAATAAAATAATTCCTTCTTCAATCATTTCATAAAGACAAAAATCACAAATATCGTCCATGTGTCCGATTGCATCTGGATGATCTTTATTAACTATAAAACTCAATCCATCAAATCTTGAACCATAACCACATGATATTATATCATTTTCAAAAGAAGTGGACATCATTAACATATCATAAAAATAACCTTTTTGATTATTCCATTCTGTTTTAACTGCTAAAATTGCGTGACCACAACTTTGGCAATTAATAGAGACCCTCATTTTATGTTTATTACTTCTATTTTCCCATCCTCCATCTTGTAAAAATATACCGTTATTCCGTCCTTTTCAATCATGCACATTTTTAATACTCTTGGACTTGGTAACTTGCGCTTTACAAGTCCTCTTTTACCGTCCAGTATATTTTGACATTGATAATTTGCAAATTGATCCCATTCCAATTGTATCTCCTTTACTTCCTTAATTTTGGGTCTGTAAATTCTAATAACAATATCTTCGTTATTAAAACATAAGGGCTGTTTCCAAGGAGGATGACCTAAATATGTATCATTGATTTTACATGTAATCTCTTCTAAAAGTATTTCATGTTTTAAAGATATGGAAGATATTTTAATATTTCCCAAGGTTTCAAATCCTTCTTCCTTAAATTTATACGCTTTATAAGTTATTGAAATGTTTTCAATATTAAAAATATTTGAATGGGATGTTTCCTCCCGATTGTAATTGAATCTCCCTACGGATACTTCTTGTGATTTCACAAGGAATTTTGAATCGGAATGATGTACAAAAAAATCAAAAATCAAAAGATTTTCATAGTGCAAATCGTATCCATCCAATGATAATTTTGCAGGACACCAAATTGAATAATTTGAGATATCGATGAGATCTGTGGATACACAGATTTCCGGATCGTACTTGGTGCGCAAAGTGCAAATCATTTTTATCTTATCAAAGTTAAAAAAAACTATGGGAAGAACTGTTCCGACTCGTCTTAAGCAGGCCAAACAACATCGTACCAAGAGCCACAACACCTTTAGTAACTCGGTCATTGCCAAGCGCCGTGCCGTCTTTTACAAGACTGGAAAGGGCAGTGTGGGTGTTCTTGTTCGGTATCCTAGATTGGTTCGATACATTAGACGCATTAGAAGGGAACAAAATGAGAGATACCATGAAATTACTGGAAGTTCCGCAGAGAAGAAGAAGAATGTCCTGTTCAGATCGTTCCCCGAAGTGCTTATTGGAGCAGTTGATGCACATGCCAATCAAATCATGGAACTTGCTGCTGCTCATGCCAAGGAAAGACACAAGGATGAAACAAAGGGACTCAAGCTCAAAATTGCAGATTTGGAATTTGCAATTTATTGGATTAAAAAATTGTCGCACGCATGAATAAAAATTTATTAGTCAAAAAGCTTTCCAATGATGCGACCCTTCCAACAAGAGCAACCGCAGGAAGTGTAGGATATGATTTATATGCCTCTCAAAGCACTTTTGTGGGTCCAAGAGGTAGAGCTGTTATTCCAACAGGTCTCATCATTTGTGTACCACCCCGACATTATGGAAGAGTTGCTCCAAGATCAGGACTGGCGGTAAAGGACGGAATTGATGTAGGAGCAGGAGTGATTGATCCAGATTATAGAGGACCTGTAGGAGTGGTACTTTTCAACCATTCCGATACAGAGTTTTACGTAAAAAAAGGAGATAGAATAGCCCAATTAATTCTGGAAAAGGCAAGTACACCAGATGTGATTGAAATTAAGGATTTGGACCAAACTGAAAGAGGGACGGGAGGATTTGGAAGTTCGGGAGTGTAATTTCGAAGAAATTACACTTCCGAAGGAATTCCTTTTCATTTTTTATTATAGCAAATAAAGTAATTTGTGTAGCTCTCTTCAACACCATGTGTTTCTGTTACTTTAACACTTAATTCATCTTTAAACTCCTTTAATCCATCCTCAAGGTTCCTTATGGATTCTCCATTCTCCCTTTTTAAATGCTTCTTCCAAAAGTTTCAAAACATATGCTTCATTCCTAATTTGTTTCCTTCGTTCCAATTCTTCTTTACTTGTAAAGAACAATTTATAACTTGATGCAACCCTCATTGAAAAAAATCAAATAATGGAGGGTCTTAATATTGATATCCTTGCTTTAATTTTATCACATATAGAACCTTCTGATATTAAACATTGTATTCTTGTCAATAAGAAATTTTTAAGAGCTATTTTAACTAAACAACATTTTTGGATTCATCAAAGTCAACGTTTTATATTAGATTACGCAAAAGAAATTAAACTTCCAACAGAATATTATCCTTTATTGAATTATTTTGATCCATTCTTTCTTAAAAATGAAAGTTTGAAGAGTCAAATGTCATGGTTATTCCATGGTGGGTTCTTTGTAATGGATTTTAACAAAAAGGGGATTACTATTTGTAAACGCCATGAAAATTCAAAATGGGTTAGATTTTCAATTAGACCTGAAAATTATGTAATCTCTATATACGTTCATGATTTTTATAGAATATTTAATGGAACTGTTGAACGTATTCATAAAAATGGATCGAAATTTGTAGTGAGCCTTGTAGGAGGAAAAGTTGTCAGTGTAAAGGGAATTCGTGATGGTGTTCATTGGGATGGAGATGTTATTATTATCAAAGGCAACTTTGTTCCTCATGGAGAAGGTGTATGGACTTTTGAGGATGGCAGAACTTTAAGAGGCGCAATAAATGGTAAACCTATTCTTTAATAAAATCAATTGATCCAGGCAGTTTTTGTTTGTAACCCAACTTCTTTGCCAATTTCAACATGTCATCATCCATTATGGATTGTAAAATGACATATTTCGCTCCCAATGATTCCACCATTTTGATCATTCTAGTAGCTATTCCTTTTCTTCGCATTTTTTCCCTCACCCCAATCACTTGAATGATGATCCCTCCATCAAATGTTCTTTGAAGTAAAATGTAATCCATCTCCTCCATATTTCTATCACCCAGCTCCAAACGTTTGGATTTCCATTCTTTAATCTTGAAGAGAAACTGACATTCCTCACTGCATATGATATTTGTTGTTCCACGTTCCATTGTATATGATTCTTTTCCACATACTTTACAATGTAATTCCATTTTTTTTTTTGAAGAATGGAGGGTTTGTTAAGAGCACCTCCAATTATAGTTGAAATATGTAAATATCTCACAATTGAAGATATTTTCAGATTGGCACAAGTTTCTCGATACTTTTATTTTGAATGGCTTCAAGATTACGCATCTGTTTATAATCTTAAAAGACGTTTGATTGAACGTTTTCGATGGCCATTACTTTTTTCAAGAAGTAATGATGATATCTTGAGAACATTTAAATTTATGTTGAATAAGCTTCACAATGAAAAAGACACTGCTACAGCATGTATTGGTGAATGTGGACAAAATAAGAGTTCTTTAAGATGGACCATTTCGAAAGATGTGCACAAATATACAATATGTAGTAATTGTTTTGATACAAGCAATTATCTTACGATAAAAGAAGCTGTAAAACGACATAATTTATTAAGTGGAAGAAAAACATTTACAAAAAAGAGAAGATTGGAATTGAATATGTTGTATCGTGACTCTACGGTAGAACTGTATCAATTTGAAAAAGGTTTTGAACGTGTAAAGCCTGAAACAATTGAAGAAAATGTAAAAAATGAGCTATATATTAAAAAGCAAGGAAAAAAAAGAAAATGAATAAATTAATTGATGAATTGGCAGAAAGAGTGTATGAACTCACAACCGATGATGATGATTATTTTGTCAATATGTTCTTAAAGATTGAAAAGGAGTTGGAAAAATCCAAAGACAAGTATGAAGGATCCAATTATCGAAAGCTTGAGAAGGATCTGGAAAACACACGGGAGCAGTTAAACATGGCATATGGTCTTTTGAAAACTAAAGATGAAATCATTAAGGACTTGGAGTACCGTCTGAAAAAACGAGTTCCAGATGATGAACTCATTGAAGAGTTGAAGACTTTAAAATTATCCAAACATCCTAAAAATATTACAAAATATGATACACGTGAAAAATTAGATACCGCTATTGATCGTTTGAAAAAGCGAATTACTACGCTTGCAAGAGATGTTACATTTAGAAAGGCGGGAAATACGGTCCGTTTATCAGATATTCCCATTTTTGACATGATGAAAATTGTTGATGTTTTATTGACAAAAGTAGAAGATGAAGTTAAATTGTCCGATTTAAAAACCATCAAGAAGAGTTTGAAAAAACTTGAAAAATTAGAAATATATAAAGCAGACATTTTTAAATAAAAGAGAAAAATGTTTCAAAAGGAAATTTTTCGTTATGTTCTTCCATATCAATTAAGTTTTGAAGATTTAAAAATGATTGAAGAAACACGAAAAATTGAACTGGGAAGTCATTTTTAAAAGAGATTTTCCAAAAGCATATAAAAATTGTAAAGAAAACGAAAGATATGTATTTGGAAAACTTAATAGCATTAGTAGAAATCCACGTAGAAAATATTATAAACGTTATTATGAATTTATGGTACGAGCAACTCCATTTGAGCCAGAAGTTATAAAAATTAATTTAACATCACCCATTTCACGTATATACAGAGCGGAAGGAGTCGATTTTGTTTTAACCACAGAAGGATCTGATTTTTGTTATTTTATATCATTTAAAAATTATCCAAACTGCATTACAGGTGGCGAAAATGAATATATCCTCAATAAGGAACTCAATATTGGAGATGTTATGTTATCAAATGATTATTTTTTCGAATTGATTGTTCATAATCGTCGAAGCATTGATATTTTATCTTTTTTATCCAAAAATGAGAAGAACCTCTTGATATCAAATAAATCTTTGGGGAATTTGTAATAATTGAGTGTTAATTTTTCTTTCTCTAGACTACTCGTGGTTGCAGTGGAGACATTATCATCATTGATGAAGCCGCGTACATTAATCCGGACCTCTTCTTCAAAGTCATTCTGCCCATTTTGCAGATGAAGAACACTGCGCTTTTTGCACTGAGCTCTCCAGAGGGAAATCAAAATTACTTTTCCAAACTTCTAACCCTTAAAGTGGATGGACAACCCTTTTTTCGCATCTGTGATTGTGTCATGATTTGCGAAGATTGCAAACGTTTGGAAAATGATAAGCAACTCTTATGCAATCATGTGAAGCAGACGGCGCATTGGTTAAGTGACAAGAAGGGAGACCGATTGAAGCTCTTGTTTGCAGCGGATCCTGCTGCGGGTATCAGAGAATTGACGGGAAGAATCATGGATGACTACATTCCATGTTTCAAAAAAGAGCGTATAGACCGAATGTTCGCTTTATCTCCCATTATTCCAAAATTCTGCCCAGAATACATTTTTGTATCTGTTGATCCATCAGGAGGAGGAACATCGGAACTTGCCATTTGCAGCGGATATTTTGATGGAGTAGATCACGTGGTAGGTCCTATTATGTATTCGATTTTTGCTGCTTCTACAAAATTTGTGACCATTTCGATTACGTTATTCTTGTCGTATGCAAACTTTGTTGTTTTCTCTACGAATTCGTACATTTTTCGAACAAAATCTTTGAAATGATTTCTGTCGTTTTTTTCAAATATTCCTGTTCCATCGTATGCTTCTTCCAAAACGTTTGCAATATTCTTTTCCCAAACCATCAAAAAGAATATTGTAAACAATTTTGGGATGTCATCATCGATAACTTCGAGTAGCATGAACACTCTATTGTTGATTCCGTATTTCTTTTTAATCATTTTGATGGATGTTTCAATCAATTTGTTTAATTCGCCTCGTTCTGGAAAAAACATGATTGAATAACATGGATCACCATCACAACGTTTTCCATGAATATTCTCTGTTGTTGTTACCATGTTTTCCTTATAGAATTTATGTGTATACATATTTTTTTTAACTCTCTTACAGATTATTGGATTGGAAGCAGAGTGTGTGAAATCTGATGCTGCCCAAATCAAATTTGTGTTGAGAAGACACTTGGATAGAATCAATGAGATTGAGATTTTTAGAGCTTCAACCAAAATATTTATTCCTGAGAATAATTATGGTAATGAAGGATCTAATATGTGGCATATGGTCATGAAGAGACCAGATATCAGATGTTATTGGCAAAAGAATGATAAACCGGGAGTGTGCAAAACCGAAAAAACCGCGGATGAGTTTCAATATACCATTAATGGGAAAATGATGAATGATTCTGCGAGATTTAGTAGTGAATTTTTCACAACAAGCTCCAAACATACTGTGCAAAGTATAAAGAGTCATTTCAAGCAGCAATTGGAAACGTATAGATATGATTTTAAAGAAGGAAAAAATGGAGCAGAATCAAAACAAAAGATCACCGGAAAAGGATTGAATGCAAATGATGACTTGGTTATCGCGTATGGATTCAATATGATTATCGGACCGGTGGTACATAGAGATTTGAGTAGATTAAGAAGGTGATAACAGCGAGTTATCACCCTATTTGTTCATTATCAACCGTTGATAGTATGAATAACATCGTGTTGCTTGATTTGTTATTTGTTCAAAATATCTTATCCTTCCTTCACCCGTTACAAGAAACCCCTGTTCCATTCTTTATTTATTTTATTTTCATCCAGCATGATAAGATGAAATAATAATTTCATCCTCTTGAAACAACCCAGGTTGTGCAACACCAATACATTTTACAATGAGTCTGTCAATATCTTCCTCGTGTATCCAATCATTATATCTCATCAAAGCTCCTCTCAAATTCCATTTTCCCTTTCCGAGACCTGATCCAGGATGAATATGTCGTGCATTTTCTTCACATGTAGAAGCAACAAGAAATTCGGTATATGAATCATAATCCATGTAATTAATATTGTCTGGAATTGAAACATGATATAAAAATAACTGACCCTTCATTCCAAACGCGATTTTAATAACATTAATTCAGTAATACATTCTTCTCCTCGATATTTTCTTTCAGCCATAATTTCCATGTATTTAATCTTTACCATGGTTCTATCATAATAAGGACTGTCTACATGCGGAATAACTTTTTCCAATTCATCTATTGTGTAAAACTTTACAGATAATTCATCTGCGATATAGTTTTGCAAATGATTATAGAAATTTAAATAAAAATCATCTGTGTTCATGTACTTTCCTGATGCATTGAATATTTTATAAGATTCTTCAAGTTCTTTAAAACTTGGTTGTTTCTTCAACATTTCATATTTGTATTTATCAAAATTATTATCATTCATCTCTTTCTAAAATTTATTTTATATTGCACCCCTCCTACAATAGTTGAAAATCCTCCCCTTTTTGAAACTTCTCGATACTTCTTTTCCTTAATTTCAGATGAATCTCTCTTCTTTGGTTGTTTAACATTCAGATAATCTATAAACTCATCCAATGTTTTGCATTTGTGCAACTTTCCAAACTTTTTGGTTCCCACACAACTGCAAAAGAGATTACGATCTTGTGATTCCCACAAATAATTGGCCATATCCGTCCAATGATCTCTAAAACATGTCCATCGTTCATATTCCGTAAAATCGCCTTCGGTAAAGCAAAAATGCCAGTAAGAAGTTGCAAGAGATACTTGAGAAGGTTCTGGAAGCAGGTGGAACATCTTAAAGATGGAGTTCATCCAATTATCCATGTAACATTCTTCACTAAGAAACGATCCACCATATAAAAAGTCAGCTGCAGAGAGTTCTACAATCTCAAAATCTGTAAGATAATCATAATGATTGTTTCTCGCGGTTTTGAAGAAGAATCTATCGGGAAGTCCATCTTCACTGAAAACTTCTCCAAGAAAGGAGGATAATCTCAAAAACTCTACTTTTGTCTCAAGATCAATCTTATCATCGATGGGTTGTCTTTTGAGATACAATTTGAGAGCGTCCAAAGTGGTTGGTTGGTTCACAAAAAAAGAATTATTTTTTCCTTCTTCAAAACTCTCACAATGTTCCAAAATCGGAATAAACTTTCTATCAGTAACATTGTGATAGACTTTTCCACCATCTTTCAAAACAAATGACACCTTCATTTTTTTTTAAAAAACTTTAAATTCAGAATATCTATCGGGTTCCACTGATTTTAACTTTTTTCGTTTTTCTTCCCATCCTTCGTATTGTTGCTTTTGATATTCCAAGTCATCAACCAAAATGAGAAGTTCTCTATTCAGTTTATCTTGAACTTTTTTCAACTCCATATATTTTCTATCATCCAGATCCTCAAGCTTCATTTTTGATATGGTAAGATACTCCTGACCATATTGAATGGATTTTTTCCATTCGATATAATCATTCACGGTCAGTTTGTTATTTTTCATGTATTTTGTAGCAAAATCCATTGTTCTATTATAGGAATCAGTTAATTTACCCAAATTCTTCTTCAATACTTCCACGTCTGTTACAGTGTAGTTGTTCACTTCATCTTGAAGTTCATTCATTCTTCTCACTTTTGAAATATCTCCATTATTTACAGCATTTACAATGTTTTTAAGCATGTTCAACTTACTGATAGCCGTTTTTATATTATTAATTTCATTTAACAAAAGATCCGGTTCACTTTTTAAATAAACCAGAAAATTTGCAGCTTCTTCAATTTTCAACATTCTTTCTTCCAATTCCTTTCTTCTAAATTGTGTATTTTCAATGGTCTTCAATCTTGTGTATTCTTTTTCCACTAATCCTCTTGCATATTCCAATTCCAACTTCTTTTTTCCCACTTGATCTTGAAGTGAATTGATTTTCTTTAATAAAAAATCTTTTTGATAAAGAGAAATATCTTGTGATCTATTCATGGGTAATTTTAGCAGTAGACAAGACTTGTATATAAATAAATTTAATAATCCGAAAATAAGGCAGATGGATAAGACATTATCCTTGAGAGGTACTTTACTTCCAGGAGAACCCAATCTGATATTTGATTGCGAAAATCCATTTAAAAAGTTAATCACACAAAAAGATGTTTCACATGGTGCAGTTGTTACGAGTGTGTACGTTTTATACATTAAAAATGAAACAAAATATGATTTTACAGTGACAATTGATAAACTTTTTGAAGGGAATAACTTGAATCAAGATGTAAAACATGAAGATGATACCGGATGTTTGAAAATTTTGTGTCCCGCAAATTTCGATGGTACAGTAGATGGAGTTGATAGTTTAATTTATAAACCGCGTCTAAACGATGATATATTGAGGGAATACAGTGGATTGGAACTACCTGAAGATGAAAATCAATTGATTTTTGAAAAACAGCATCCGATAGTGCATTTTATTATGCACCATACCCCAAATCCACAATATACACAAATGGAGAATGGGTACATTAAGTTTGAAAAGGAATACTTGGACAAGATGAAGTTGTATTTTAAAACAACAGTTTTGAATCATATTCATGTTACACGGTTTGAAAATACTAGGGTGGGATGTGGGGTCCCCGAAGGGAGGGACAAACCCTCCCCCGGAGGGGGAGGGTTTGTCCCTCCCTCAATAACATTTATCATTCAAATGAATTACATTTTAATTATGCCTGGTGAGAACAAGATGAAGCATCTAGCAATAAAGTTATGAAATTTGGATCCATGGGTGCCAATTTGAAATTCTTTGATACTTGAACAAATTTAGAAAGATCTGGATTGTGAATAGTCAAATAAGTTTTGACCAATTCGCGACCTTCTACCGGTTTCACAGTCAGTCCATGATATAACGAATCGCAATAAGGGACCATTTTTGAAATTGTTTCCGTGGGGAGATGATCAATATACGATGTTGGAAAGTGTTCAAATGACACTTCTCTAACAGCAGGAACATCTTTTTGATGTTTTCCCAATTCCAACCGATCAATCATATCTGGAGCACAGGAACGAATCAAAATCTGTTTGACCGTTTTATCCGTGGAGAAACGAGTCGAAAGTCCAGCATCAATTTTAAATACCTTCAATACGGGATTCTCCCAATAATCTTCATCGTTTAAATGAGAAGGATCATTGATTGGGAGATTAATCTCTGGAGAATCAGATTCATCGGAAGGTTCCATCACTTCTTCCTCCTCTTGGGGGAAATCTTGTGGGGCTTCACCCACCAGGATTTCCCACTCATTCAACATGGTTCCAATGGAAATAACTGCTTGACGCATATCCATGTGTTTAGGAACTTGATATGTCTTTATCGCTTCAAACAGTCTTTTACGTTCATCAAAATCTTCAGTTAAAGCATCCACATGATCTGAAAGATTTTTACGATGTGAAAAAAATGCAGATAATTCCTTCCCTTTGGGAGGTTTAACTTTTTCAATAAAATCTTTGAAAAGCGGAACATTTTGAGCAACTTTTAAATTATCCGGAGAATTGATCAAATCACTCAATAGTTTGGGATTGAAAAGTCGCATATTTGCATATGTATCTAAAACACCAGGAGCTCTGAAATTGATGGATTCCATATCATTTGCAATAAATGGGTAAACATGTTTGTAATCAATAAAAGAAGGTAACTGAGTGCAAACGAATTTCAATGGAACTTCATCCAATTGATGCTCTCTGTGACGAGTTTCTTTTGCAAAGGAATTCATTAAGAAAAAAAGCAGTTTCCGAAGGAAGCGTCTTTTTTCTTAAATATTAAAAAAATTCTAAAATAATGATTGAGGTGTTTATATATTATACAATTTGCGCGTTGATTATTGGTTTAGGCCTTTACTTATTTTACAGAGTTTCTTTACTTGTTAAAGAACTTGATTACGCGATAGTAGTACCATGGTTAATGATAGTTACATGTGTTGTTTTGTTATTAACTTTAAATACGTGGTATTTTTACCCAGAATATATTGAAGAAAACCAAAAACATAATGAAGAAGTACGAAAATATGAGTATGCTTCAAAAATTTATTACCAAAATAGAAAATTAGAGGATCAAAAAGAAATCAATAAATTAATGAAATCACTTGGCTAATGCTTCATTCCTTCTCCCCCAAATCATTTTTGATATTAAAATTTTAACATCAAAACATATTCCCATCCTATCTGCACATATTGACCATGCTAAAACAGCATTTCTGTATGCTTTGTTCTGATATTCATAAAAATTCATAAATATGATATCTTTGCTACCAATGTTCATAATTCTCTTATGCTTATTGACATATTTACCAATTTGATATCGATTGGCTTCCGTTAACCTCTTTTGCGGAAAATAATCTTCCGTGTATATTCGAATGTAAACATAATATTTCCATCGTTCCGGATGATTCGGAATCGTAAACATGTTCACCGATCCTTCAAAACTTCCCAAATTTGCAGCTTCTTCCCATCTCTCCAATTTTATCAATCCTAGAGGTTCGCCCTTTTCTGCGGCTTCTGCATATTTACCACGTAATGCAAGAGCATACGGATATCCTTCATTTGCAAGTTCTTGTATAAAAGAGAAGAGAACTCCACCTGTCATGAATTGGAAGAAGCATTGAATGATGGGAGGGGGAGGATTTGGAGAAATTGACAAGAATCCTTTCTCCAATTCTTCCTCAAACTTGATAAAGTCTTTTGCTTCAGGATGGTCACAAACTGCACAAAGTTTTATTCCCTTCTTCCATTGGGAAGAAAAAATTAAACTTCTAATGTAGAACCACTCTATGTTCATATTCTAAATTACGAAATTTAAAAACAACTATTAAATTTTTCAAATTTTTAGGAACAGCTTTAAATGATGTAATACCGGCTAAAATATCTGACTTATTTATACGTAATTTATATTCGAGTTTAACATTAAGTATATTAATAAAACTTTGGTAATATTTTAAATCTTCAAAATACTCTCCATTTTGTTTAAAATCCACATTTTCTACGTTCAATGCCTTTTGAATATTATCAATTTTTAATACCTCGGTTTTTATCATGTGGAATATCAAATATTCCCTCGTTACAGCACTATATATGTAATGTGGCAATTTACTATTAATATCAATTTCTAACCTATTCAATTCATCTATAATAAGTTGAGACTTTTTAATCATATTAAACTTTTGAACAGTATGTCTCCATTTACTACATGTCCAACTTACTCTAAATAACATTAAATTACAATCAAGATGTTTAAATATGGAAAACCACACATCAACTGGAATGGTGTCAAACATTTCTTGAAACTTGATGAGTCCATCAATCTCTTTAATTTCATTGAGTAATTCAAGCTTTCGCTTCTTCAAGAGACACTCCATATTCCAAATTTTTAAATTTAAATACAATAATTAATCCCTTCAGTTTTGAAGGATTTCTTGTTTTAAATTTCTCAATTCCTTCAAATTGATTGGAATTTACTTTAATTTTGATTGATATATTGAAGAATGTTTCTCCGTAAATATTAAGTTTATGGTGCATATTAAGATGATGTTCAAAGAAATCGTTTTTACGATCAAAATCAAATAAATAATCCGCTTGTGGTTTTGTTTCTGCGATTTCACTTAATTCTTCATAATTATTAAATTTTAATATCCCTTCTATCAATAATTTAAATATCAAATGTTCCTTAGATTTAAGGATATATGCATAAAAGGGAAGATCGTCTGATATTTTTAAATCATTTATCAATTTTGTATTTACGAATAGTTTATATTTTATAACTGTTCTTCTCCATTTACCACATACATGAGATATATCAAATATTGATCTGTTATCACCTTTTAAATGTTAATTTTTTTAATGTGTAAATTATTATAATAACCCTCTATACTCATTTATTTTTTATATTATATCTTACGGGTTGATTTGTCGTTTTCACTTCATCGTCTTCATCCTTTTGTCTTAGCAGCCACAAATTCAATGCAATCATGAGCAGGATTAACAGATTCAATACAAATCTCAGTAAGAATGGTCCATTGATTCCAAATGTTTGTGGATCCACAGGTGATCCCATGCATGGTGCTGTGTTTGCACACAGTAGTGAGGTTCCTGGTTGTCCTCCCCAATACAAACAATATCTGTTATCTCTGGCTAGATTTGGTATTTTAAAATTCGGATCATTGGGTGGAGCGTTTGCATATGCTATATCGCTAATGTCACATGCAAACATGACTACAGACCATATTAAAAATACAAAACTAACTACAATGTGTAGTCTTCGCTCTTTTGACCATAACATGTAACACACTGAAAAAGGAACTAGTATAAATAATACAAATAAGCCTTCGCGCACCGCTTCAAACGTGTCCAAATCCGAAACCAGTGTATTTGTACATGCTACAGAGGGTAGTTGATATGTGTTTCTGGTAACTCGCACGGGAGACCAATATCGAAATGGTACCCAAATAACCAACCACACAACAATCCAGTAAACATAGAAATTTGTTACTTTCATTTTATTTCAGTTTTATGCAATTTTTCAATTAATAGCTTTAAAAAGTTCTTTGCAGAATTATGCAACTCTTCGTCCTTACTGACCGCATCAAGAATGGGTACAAATGTGTGCATTATAGAGATTAATAGAGTATGATTCATGGTACGATAGTTACATTCATCGCTAATATGTTTACTGTTTGATACACAATTTGGAGAGCAGTATATGAATTTTCCACAAGGACAAGTTATGGTGCCTTGCACTTTTTGACATTCGTTGCAAAGATTCATTTTTTTACAATGGGTAAAGTTAAAAATACGTCCGAAGAGAAGGGAAAGAAGAAGAGAAGCCCTCAAAAGCAAAAGTTCAAGTACCGCACCTATGTAAATCGAATCTGCAAGAGTCTCTCCATTCCAAAGGTCAATAAGGACGCCAGCCAGTTTATGGACAATGCAGTCCAGTCAATTATCGACGGGTGCATCAGGCAGTTTTCTGTAATGTTGGCAAACACCAACAGAACATTGAACCACAAGTCGGCAAAGTTGGGTTTTGTTGGATACATGGAAGCATTGGGAGCACCTGAAAACTTGATCAAGAAGGCCATTTCAAAGTCCGAAGTCGCTGTCGCAACCCTTGGAAGCTCTCAAGAATCGGCTCCAAAGAAGAAGGAAACAAAGAAGAAAACTAAGAAATGAAAGGGTTTAGTTTTAGATTAACTACAGTAACTAAAGAAATGAGAATTTTTGAAGAAGTTGATCACGATGATCAATGTGATTACTGTCTCAGTTTCAAACAGTGTAAATTTTATTACGCTCCTGGATTTAAAAGTCGAAAATGTGATGATTGTATAAATATGTGTTATACTAAACAAAAATCGTTAGATTACATATTCATGTATTTTTATCTTACATTTATAGAAGTGCTAAATATGCACACATTAACAATCGATAAAAAAATACAATTCCGAATCGGGGAGAACAAAAAAAATTTTTGCACAAAACACGTAGAAGTAGTATCTCTTGCACTCTTTAACACAACTTGCGAACGTGCACGTAGTGCGATTCGCACATTTTGTTTATATTGCATACGATACCAAAAGGGAAGAGTGAATCGAGATTTAAGAAGGAAAATATCTGAACTACTGTGGATTGATAAAATTCAATGGTTGGAGGAATGAAAGGGGTTGGATTTAAATTAATCAATGGTGAATTAAGACTGTTAACACTCATTAGCGAGAACATTATATGCCAATCTTGTTATGAAATAGATGTATGTTACATGATATATAAAGATTCAAAACACCACTACCAATATTGTATATATTGTATCAAGCACATATATAATGAATCGTTAACAATTGATGAAGTTTTAAAATCTGAAAAAATTTACAAACAGTTTATAGATGTTTTACATTACAATTTTATTAGTTTAGGTGAATATAATCTATTTAAAATTGGTGAAAAAGGAAATTTATATGATACTGATATAGAAAAAGCATCACTTGCACTCTTTAACACAACTTGCGAACGTGCACGTAGTGCGATTCGCACATTTTGTTTATATTGCATAAGATATCAAAAGGGAAGAGTGAATAGAGATTTAAGAAGGAAAATATCTGAACTACTGTGGAATGATAAAATTCAATGGTTAGAATAGTTTTTAATCTTCTTATGAGCATTCCTAAGTCTACTATGTTTGTGATTGCACAACCACAAATAATCATGCCTTGTTTTCCAAACTTCATTTGCAATCAGGAGTCTAACATCCTTGTATATTCTACATTTCAAAAGACATTTGGATAGCTCAAATAGGGCGGATTTGCACCGTTATGACTCGCTTTGATTATAAAACTCCCATTATGATATGAATATGTTATATTTCCATGACAAAGAGATGTTACATGCAAAAAATAAACCTCTTCCCCAATATCATATTGTTCCTTCAACATGGATTTGCAAGGCATAGAGATATTCAAAATATCTTTAATCTTTGTGATTTTAGGTTCACCAATCACAAATGCATTATCAGTTGATTCAAGTGTTTGATATGGATGTATTTTATATGAAAAACAAAAGTTTTCATTTGGAAAATAATTTCTGACCTTATTAAACTGTAAATCTTTCCCATCTCTTGTGAAGAACCATTGACCCTCTTTCATTTTAAACCTTTAAAAATATCACCAATTTCAGATCCTTTAAAAGTTGTGATTTCTTCCAAAGTCATATTTTCAACTTCGTGAGGAAAAACAAGCCATTCATCTGTTTCTTCAACATAATATTCAGGTTTTCGGTACGTAAGGTTTCTTTTCGGCTTGTAAAAGATGGTAGCGATTCTAATGTCCAATTTTTCACTAGATATTTTGCTCTCTCCAGTGAGTTTGACAATGACAGCAGAGATGGATTTACCACTATCAAAAACGTCATCAACAATAAGGATTTTTGAACCTTCCTTAATGTTATTCGTGACATAATTCAATGTATGAACAATAACAGATCCATCGGGTTGTCTAGATGTTCTAATTGCAATATGATCCACATGAACATTCTTATGTTCTAAAAGTTCATGCACATAACATCCAATGGTGGCACCACCTCTCCAAAGAGCAATCATAAAATCAGGCTTGAACCCACTGTTGTAAACAAATGCTCCCAACTTGTATGACTTGACAGCAAGTTCATTAGGGGAAATATAATAACGACCCTCCTTCATTATTTTAAAAATTCAATTTTATTATCCCAAATCATTTGAGATATTTTACGTCTGACATCTTTGTTAAGTGTTGTTTTATGATATTTTATGCAAAATAAACAAAATGTACGAATCGCAAGTCGTGCTCTTTTGCAAATTTTTGGATTAAACGTAACAAATGCCAAATATTCAATATTGGATGGTAGGCATCTGCCACCATTATATTTAAATATCTCTTTTAAATACTTTTTTGGTATTTCATATGGAAATAACATGTTTAATAAATGAAGAGCATTATCATGGTTTCCATGTATAGCATCTCTATCACTGATGAAGCTTCTATTATATTCTTTTTTTACACAAACTTCACATCTATGCAACAAAATAAAATGTACACGTCTTACTTCAATAGTAGCGTAATTTATATTACAGCGACCACACATTACTTGGTTAAAGTAACCATGAACATGGTATGATAAATCATGACTTAATCGATCATATTTGAACCCATTCATTTAATAAAATTTTATTTTTTTTAAGAGGGTGTCATGAAGCGTAGTCGCGATGAAGAATTTCCTCCTCACGTTGTAAAGCTGCTCAATGAGCTTCGTGAGAATCTTCTTGTCCAAGCATTGTTTTATGCAAAAGGAACAAATGAGTGGAATGAAGAACTCAAACAGAAGATTCTTTTTGAAAAGGGAAAAGAGATTCAAAAGGCCATGGATGCTTTGAGAGAGACCAGAAAAGAGACTGTTCAGAAAAGAATGATTGAAGAAGGAATCGAAGCAGCAAAAAAAGAAGTGAACATTGAAAGAGCCAAAAGAACCGCGGAACAATACAAGATTCTTGAGAGATTGAGAAGTGGGAAGTGAAATCTCGAAGAGATTTCACTAAAATAATAAAACTTAAAGTGGTTTTCCATGTATTGCACCTTCTGAAATTCTACCATCATCAAATGTCCATGTTCCTTTTCCATGAGGAATATACAGTGATTCCTTTTCATAAACTTCACCATTCCAAAATGCACATTGAGAGGGTACATAACCATTTGCCTTTACAATACGATGGTTTAAATATTCAGCAACAGTTCTTCTTCCGTCTGTATAAAATGTTTCTAAAACACTATTTTGTAAAACATGTGAATCAGAATTGTATATACTAACAGCATACAATTTCTTTGACGTGTAAAGAATCCTGAAACGTGTCCATTTACAATTATCATGTTGTTTATGAATTAATACGGTATCATTATTAATAAAAAACTCACTCGAAATTACAAATTTTTTCCAATCAAATAACCATCCCATTTGACTTTTTAATGATTCACCTTTAATATAAAAAGGATCAAAAAAATGAAACAAATGAGAAAGATGCATAATTGAATGTTTCTTTGCATATCGAATCAAAGCATAATCACTTTGTCTTTTCCAAAAATGAAGTTTAGTCGACATTATCTGTGCAAACTTTTTGTTCACAATCCAACAGTTGCGGATATCGGATACATCAATGTATGATAAAATATTTGCAAGTAGGTCAATATTCAAGTCATTTAAAAGAGAGACACTCATTTATTTTTTTGAAAAAAATGGAATCTCTTCGAGATTCCATTTTTTCAGATCCCCTTCTCTGCAAAAGAAAAAGGCTTAATCATCAATCGATAACGTTCCTTATCAACCGCCTCTTTCACTTGGTCCTTGATGCTTTGATTGTTTTCCAATTCTCTATCAATGAGATTGATCTGATCCAAAGAATTTGTAAAGTCCATTTGAGCAATTGCACTATTAACTTCCTTTTCCATTTCTCTATTGTAAATCTCTTGAAACTCATTGGACTTCATGAGATCAAAAATGACTGACGGAGAAGAAAGTCTATAAAGCTCTTGCACAAAATCATTCCACCATCCAGGAGGGGGAAGATGGGGTTGAAGTGATTTCTTCGAAATCACTTCCACTTCCACTTCCTTTTCGGGAGAAGAAGAAGAAGAAGAAGAATAAATTGAAATAACTTCTTTTCTCTTCTTTTGCGGGATGGACTTGTCAACACTCTTTTTGAGAACAAAATTGAGTTTGGTCTTTCCTGCCAATTGATTGTAAAAATCTCTTGCTTTTGCTTCTGTCCAATTCCTATGATCGACGAGAAACTTTTCAACTCCTTTGAGAGTGATAAAGTTTTCTGCTCTGCAATTCGGATAATCTTTCTTGTGAACTTTCGAATACTGCAAAATGGTCAACGTGTTTTTGCCGTATCCCAAATACTTTGCTAGTTGAGTTGCAGAAACATACTGTCCTTCAAAGACGGTAAGTACACCATCATCAAGATAAACGTCCACCCTATCACTCATTCTAAAAAATAAATTTTATTCTTTAAATTTTTTCTAGTTTGTACATAGGCATTTCCAAAAATTTGTATTCCTCCCGCAAACAGTTCATTGTGTTCATCCAGTTTGTAATTCAAAGGATCATAAAAGATTTTGTAACCATCAAACTCTACAAAATATGTAAATGGTATCGAGTCATTAAGAGATATTTCCCCGGAAAATGTAACTAAATACGTTTTGACAGGGGTAAAAAAATTCGAAAACATCATGGATATCATTTTAATCATTTCAATTGTGCAATTGTTTCTATTGTATCTATATTTCAAAAAAGCGGAAATCTATTTCCTTTTGACAATAATCTTTTTTTTAATCTATTTTATATTGAAATATTACGACGGTGATGAATACACGGGTTTTAGAAGCTGGAAATGGTTGAGAAAATTCACATTTTTTGGAAAATCAGTAACTTACATGTTTGGGAATTTGGCTGCATTTTCAGAAGAAAACGTACGCGATAGAACGTTGTTTGTGATTGTTGGAAATCTATCCAACATGGGTTTGATTCATGGATTTGGTTTTCATGGAGGTGTTTTTAAGGATATGGATATGGTTTACATGTTACCATGGATACTATTTAAAATACCCATTGTACGTGACATTCTACTGTGGTCAGGAGCCATTAGTAATTATGATGCTGAGGGAAGTATTTTAAAACTTTTAAAAAAGGGCAAATCGATTGCATACTGCCCAACAAATATGGATGATTTTGTAAATTATAGCAATCCAAGATCAGATGATCCAGAGAAGATTGTTGTGCGCGCTCCAAGTAATGCATTATTTGAATTTGCAATGCAAAACAAAATATCTATAGTACCTGTAATGATAACAAATGAGTCGCTTCGATATAAATTCATGAGAAATCATATTTTACATAGGATACATAAGGTTGTGTATCCATATATCGGATGGCCCTTCCCATTTTTGTTTTTTCCAAAGATTTTTAATGAGAAACAAATTGAAAAGTTGAATATACAAATTGGAACACCCATGGATGGTTCAGTACACACATCACCTGAAGCATTTTCAAAAATGTTTATGGGAAGTTTTGCGGGTTTATTTGAAATGGGAGGAGATTCAAAAGAGATTTTGATTCAGTGAGTGGGAAAACCCACGGGGCCGAAGGCCCCGTGGGTTTTCCCCAAACGGCCCCATAAGTCTTCCCCATCCCATCCATTTCACTTTTGGGAGTTCCCGGTGCCTTCGGCCCCGGGAACTCCCACATCCCACAGTTTTACTCTATCTCTACTTGGCAAGTAAGTTTCAATATTCTCAATGGGTAAAGACAAGCAACCATTCTTATAGTTTGGAGAATAAGGAATCTTGATTAAATGTTTAAAATCATTAGCTATTGAATGATCCATTATAACGGATTGTGGAGTATATGAATAAAATTGTCTTCTCGCGTCCTGATCCCATGTCCAAACACGTTCATCCAATACATAGACATGAAATCCACCATTTCCAGAATCAACAACTAAAACACGTTCAAATTGCATAAATTCCTTTAACCATTTTACAATATCTCTCATTGCTGGTCTTCCATAATCAATCCAGCATCTGTCACATGTCTTCTTTTCTGTACAACATGTGCGTTGTTTGTAATCTTTTAAATCGATATCAAATACAATGGGTGCTAATGCTACCTTCTTTTCAAATAGCGAATCATAAATCGGTCCTACATTAATGGATTCTGGTGCATTAGACGTCAGATAATGTTTAAATGCTTTTGCATGTCCTATACGCAAAGGTATTTCTTTTGTAGTTGTAGAATCTTCTGCATATCCATAACGTTCCATAAAATAAAGAGCATCTGATACATTTGTAAACTTTTTATGACGTACAACAATGTCACCATGTTTAAAAGTGAATGCAAATTCACGTTTATTCAATGGGTATTTTCCATCACAAGTCAAAAAGTTAATTACCCATTCATAAGGGAATTTCTGTTCGTAATAATGTTTCAACACCTCCATTTTATTTTAAAAAACAATAAATTCACTCACTAGTAATTTTTTGGACTGGATTACGTATTCTAAAACTTTAAACGATCCTCCAACTCCCATGACCATTTGAAATCGTGAAAATCCTTCAATACTTTTAAAATTGCCTTCTAAGGGGACTTCCCGGGCCGAAGGCCCCGGGAAGTCCCTCCCCACCCCTTTTGGGGAGTTCCCGGGGCCGAAGGCCCCGGGAACTCCCCCCACCACCAATTCATTTCTATCCCCTCTAAAACATCTAAACATTTTACCATTTGACAAAACGATAAAGAACAAACTACTCATTTCAGTGGATTGATAAATTGTATATGAATCATCTAATATGAATGTGTTGGATTGTTTCAATAATGTATTGTAATACTCCAATGGTAAAAGCATTAATTCGTAAAATCGTTTCCACATGTCATGATTTGTATTTTGAGATATTGCATTCAATTTGATACCAAATTCCGATTTTCGTTTGTTAATAATGTCAAATGTAACCTTATAATCTCTTTCAAATATAATCTTCCAGACAAATCGTTCCTTAATTAAGTTGTAATTCCTTTTTGAAGTTATTTCAAATTTCGAAACAGTTTGATAATCTGATAAAATCAAAATTGAAAACAATTCATCAGGATTCAATTTGTTAATGCTGATTTCTTCCTCCTCACGATCTCTCTTCATAATTTTATTTTTTTATTATCAGTGCAATTTTTACATATAGCTCTACCGCACTGAGTATATTCATGAATATCACAATCCTTAATATCAATAACATCTGCAATATCCGTCATTTTGCATTCTTCGTTACAATTTGAACATATAGCGGTTTCAAATGAACAACGCACACAAACTGTTTTCTTTATGAAACAATTTTGATTATGGTGATAATTCACAAATTTAAGTGCATTTTCTTCATAATGTTTATGACAATAATTACATAAACATTCATCAAATTTTGGACAATTTGCACAAATACCATTATCACACCCGGGATAGTCGCAAGAAGCTTTGCATACCTCATTGTTACAAATATTACATATTTCTGGTTTACACCAAACTTCACCACATGAAATAAAGCAATAAGGTATATGTATTTTACATATTTTAAGATTTTTTGAATTTACATCGTAAGGAGTGTTGCATGTTTTACATTTTCTAACATTAGTACTATACTTAAAAAGTCTTTCAAACTGTGCAACCCGTGGATTAACCTCCGTTTCCAAATGTTTAATAACCTTCTTGACCAAATGATCACACAATTGAGATCCGAGACCCTTCATGAAAAAATGTAATTTATTACCACTAACCCAGTTTTTACCAATTTTAGAAATTCTAAAACTGCTTCAGGATCATTCCCCTTTTGCATCTTGATCTTTTGTGCATATTGTAAAAGATCTCCCAATTCTTGACGTGCATCTTCTATTCCATTCCTTCCATCTTCAGAATAGAGAGGTTGTCCATATTTTGCCATTCCAAAAGCGTTCCTCTCCTTTACCAATTGTACCAATCGGTCAAGCTGGTCCGTTACTTCTGGATTGGTGGAATATTCCTTCATGTTTAATATGGTCTGTATTAGTTTTTCAGGAACGACTTGACCTTTTGGTACAGGTGGTGGTTCTGGAACAGACCCTTTCATTCTTTTACAAGATTTATTGCTTCACTAATTTTTATCAGTGTATCCATGAGAATTGGTTTTGAATCCTTTTTAATTCTAAAGAGGTCACAAGCGTGACCATGACCAATTTTATGACAAAGATCTTCTTTTTTTGCGACAAAATTTCCACATTCGTTTTGCAATGTATCAAACAAAATTGTTTCATATTCTATAAACTTTTTTCTGTCAGGATCATCAAATTGTTTAGGACATCCATGCCAATATACTTCCAAATATGGTACGTGCTTGTTGATATCAATTTTATGATGAATTTCTACTTTGATAAAAGGGTGTCCTTCAACGTGAAATTTTGCACTTCCCTTATTTTCGGAAAAGATTTGTTCTAGCGCCCCTCTCATGTTAAAAAAGTGTTTAGAAACCCCTAGCGAGTTAAAAAATTTAAAAGTCACCAAAGAAATTCTTGAAGAATTAATTCCTTCAAATATTGATTTATCCTCTCAAACACCTAAAGATATTTATGAAGATATCATGTCTTATTTAAAAACAAAAGATGAACCTTGTTCTGAGGAATCTCTCAAGTGCAAATTCATGTATTTCGCCACTTCTGTCATTCACATTTTTAAAGATTCAGCAATATGTCATAAACCCTATGTGTGCATCAATGTTTCATCCGAGGGCAAAATGATCATTTTTAGACATCAAGGAATTGATAATGGTGACAAGTTTAGAGTGTGTTTGCAGATTGTCAACAATATAAAAGACATTCAAATGGTGAAAACATGCACAAATTTATACACTCTTGAAGTTTGTCCTTATAACAATGGTAATGCGGTTCATATTTGTCTTCGTAAAGATTTGAATGAGCTCATGTTTGTAAAACCGAATGCCGTATGTGATTTCATAACAATTCTTTATTACAATAACAAATTTAGCGGTGTCTATCATAAGACATCCATTAAATTGATTTGTGCTATACACTGAACCAATTCAATCCTCTTATACTCCACGGTCCACATATTTTTGAGAGCCATTCATCTGATATAGATTTTCCCATTCCTATAGTTGTGATGACATGACCTTTTCTTATAAATTCTTGAGCCTTTTTAACTGTTTCTTGCGGATTGCATGGATTTAAATCAGATAAAATGTAAGAGTTGTTTACAAGTGTTTCAATCTTCCAATTTGCACATGTCATAAATGTTCTAGATAGATCTAAATTGTTAATTTTATCAATCACATTATCATGATTTGTAAATTGTAATACACCATCTACGAAAAATGTAAATTTTTCATTCTTTAAGAACCTCTTGTATGCATTTATCAAATTTGTTTTAATTTTGGAAACATCTTCTCTACCTCCCGATATCAACGATATTTGAATTGCAAAAGAAACAGTGAAAAATAAGAAAATCATATTTTTTTTTTCGTTTAATTTTCATTATTTATTTATAGATTATAGGGGTAGAAAAAAAAAATGAAACACATGAATTATTGTATAGAACATGCAAATCAGAAAAAACTTGAGGATGCTATAAAGCTTAAAAACTTTAAAAGAAGAATCGAGGAAAGTCCTGAAAAAGCAAAAGATGATGTACGGTATGAATATGAACGAATATACAATAAGAAGTTACGTACAGGTGATTTGATTTGGAAGAATAACATTCTATATGATTTAAATTGTCAACAAGTTAGATTGGTTTTCAAGAAGAAGCCAATTTTGATTCCTCCCATTGGGTGTGTGAAAACTGTAAAATATCCATACAAGAAATATTATTTTCTGGATTCTCTTCCCTCTTTAAACACGGATGTCATGATTAAGATATTTTCATACATTCCTGGTTGGGAGCTCACTTCATTACGTTTTGTATGTAGAGAGTGGAATCACATTATTGTAAATACTGGATCACTTTGGAAGGTTTATTGTTCAAGAGTTCCTGATGAGTGGACCAATTTACCACCATTTAAATTGTACATTAAGCACATGTTTTTAAATTATAGAAAACAGGAAGTTATTCAATTTCTGAACAAACATAGAGAATCATTTTTTGTATACATGTGTGGTCTTCTTTTGGGTCACAAGAATTTGAAAATTCTTATTGATTCAAATGAGATTACGGTTAATTTGTATAAATTGACGAGAACCGAATTGTATTATAATGAGAAACCTGTAAATTTAAATTTATTTCTTGATGCATACAGACAATCTATATTGTAAGAATCCAGTTTGGATTTTTACGTCGTTTTACAGTTATTCCTTTTCCTTCTTCTGTGTACACATTTAAAACAAAGGAAGCTTTTACATTGAGTCCTCCCTCCACCAGTCCCTTGTGGGTGAAATGTCTTTGGAGTTCCCAATGATTTTTTATAGTGTTTGGAACATTATTTAAAATTTTAAGAGTTCCTTGGGCTTTACATTGATTGTAACCCGATTTCACTTCAAACATGTACAAATTACCCTTTTCATCCTCAGTTATCAAATCTGCTTGAGTTATTCTACCCATAATAAATGTTGGTACTTGTGCAGCTTGTAAAGTGTGTTTACATTTCTTTTCCAAATATTCAATTAATGCCTGAGCCATGACATTTTTTGGTTTTTTACCAATTTTAATGTATGCCTGAAGTTGTTTATCAATGGTGATTCCAATACTTCTTGTGGATGCACCCTTTTTGTTTTTCCCAGATTTGCGACGATATTGACGTTTCTTCACCTCAAAATCGGGGTAGTAAATCTTTTTCAGCTTGGAGAGGAGACCACCCGTCTGCCCTCCGCTATAAGTGTACATGTGCCCATTGAACCCCACAGATTTTATCAAATCTTTTTGCAAATATTTTACCAATTGAGGGTTTGGATTATTTTTGGTTAGAGAGAACATGTTTACTGCTGTGCAAAAGGGATTGTTCCCTCTAGTTTTTATACCTTGTTTTATAATATGTTTTATACTATACAAATTTGGAAAACGACCATTGAAAGGCACCGCATCCTTCAATGATAGAATGGAGCCATTGTACAGTTTCTCAGCGGCTGCCCTCCTAGGAACATTTTTCTTTCAGGCGCTTCCAAATGCAACAGGACCATCTGGAACACAGGCGGGATCTATTGCAAGTGGATTCATTGTGTTGGGGCTCTTTATCATGTTGTGCATTCAAAAAATTCAAAGAGTATCTAATGAGAATCCATATTACGTTAGTCCTGAACTGAATGCCATTGAAATACGATTCCTAATTAATCCGGAAACGATTGAATTTGTGGATTTTTATGAAGCATTCGATTTGGAATCTGATACAACGGCGGAAGACCGTTTGAAGTTGGCGGATGAAAGAGCTGAATTGAAAAAGAGGAGAAGGATTTGCATTTTGACCATTGTCATTTTATCCATTCTGTGTTTGTTTGAAGGATTTTTCTTGGTGTACAGAGAACCAACCGCTTTAGGAGGGAATTGGTCCATCTTTGTGTTCTTCATGTTGGATAAAACGATTCAAAGTGTTGTTATTGCCACATCCATGCTGCATTCCTTTATGCAAGCAGAAATAAGGAAATACTTTTTGATTGTTGGTATTTGGTGCACTGCTTGCATATTATCTACAGTGCCTGCCCTGGCAGATATGGATTGGACCTTATGTTTCACAATGGTGAATCATGTTGCAACAAGTATTGGATACGCTTTTGTAGGTGGGTTTCTACTGTGGATTGCATTGTATTACATGTGGATAGATCGTGTAAGAGTGG
>ERZ795044.528-NODE-528-length-35955-cov-9.635933_pt1 | contig 35955 bp, 29 predicted proteins | sample MGYA00375128_ERZ795044 | MGnify/ENA primary metagenome ERZ795044 (study PRJEB30173, sample SAMN05720213) | anaerobic digester metagenome | isolation source: active sludge of municipal wastewater-treating anaerobic digesters | place: USA | collected 2014-12-22 ...
CCACCACGGGCTGTGGTATAAAGGCTATTATACACGCTTCGGGTGCGTGTGATCCCGGTTCAATTCCGGGCAGCCCGACCAAATGAAAAAACGTTCAAAAAACGTTTTTTTATAATAAATTTGCTAAAAAACTAAAATATCATTATAATACAAAAGTAAAAAATGACTGGTATTCAAGGCCTAATGGTCGTTGGATTTTTTATATTTATGATAGATTTTAAGCAAAAATTAGAAGAAAAAGACCCTGAAAGCCGTAATCTTCATCAGGCCGAAGAAGAAGAAAAGTTTATTAATGATTTGAAGAAAAACCGTAAAACTAAAAACTACTTTATCGCTATAATCGTATTAGTTTTGATATTTTCTGGCAAAGTAATCATGTCCAGCCAAGAAGCGGGACAATGGCTCGCTAACAATACTTTTTGGGGGCGAGTTACTCATCTTACCGAAAATAATGACAACCAATTAGTGGGAGAGGAACAGGACCGAATAAATATTCTGCTTTTAGGAATGGGTGGGGCTAATCATGATGGTGGTTATCTGGCTGATACTATCATACTAGTCAGCTTACGTCCTTCAACTAAGCAAGCAGCCCTGCTCTCAATCCCCCGCGATTTGACGGTGCCAACAGATAACGGTGTTTGGCGTAAAGTTAATTCTATCAACGCTTTAGCGGAGGCTAAAGAGGAAGGTAGTGGTGGTCCGGCTATGACCAAATCTTTGAGTTCCGTGCTCGGCACCGACATTTATTATTATATTAGTATCGATTTCGACGGTTTTATTAATATTATCGACGAACTAGGAGGCATTGATATTAATGTTGAAAATACCTTTGACGACTATAGCTTCCCCATTAGAGGAGAAGAAGACAACCCTGATTATTATGCCCGATTTGAACATTTACATTTTGATCAAGGTTGGCAACATATGGACGGAGCGCTGGCCCTAAAATATGCGCGTAGCCGCCATGCTAGCGGCCTTGAGGGTTCCGACTTTGCCCGCGCAAAAAGACAACAATTGATTTTAGAAGCGGTAAAAACTAAATTATTGTCACGCCACACTTTATTAAAACCGGCAATGTTGAGCCGCATTATTTCCGAATTAAATCACAATGTCAAAACCAATCTTGATGTTTGGGCTTTAATAAAATTATGGAATGACTATAAAGATATCGACCGTAGTCAAATCAGTAATAAAGTCTTAAATGACGGACCAAATGGTTTACTGATGGCCAGTCGCGGTGAAAACGATGCCTATATTCTCATACCACAGACCGGAAATTTCAAGGTAATACAGAATTTTGTCCAAAATATATTTGATGAAAATACCAATATAACCACTCAAAATAACCAATCAGAGGCCACCAAAACCCCGTTAGAGTCAGAAAATTCCGCTACCAATAATCCAATTGCTATTAGCAAGGTTCAAGGCGAAGCAAAGGTGGCTGTTCTGAATGGCACTTGGACTAGTGGCTTAGCCGCTAAAACAGCTGCAAATCTACAAAAATACGGCTTTAAAATTAACGAAACCGCCAATGCTCCCACTAGAGAATACAAAAACTCTGTAATCTATGATTTAACTTACGGCCAAAAACTCCAAAGCTTAGAAATCCTCCAAGCCGCTAGCCAAGCGACTTTAGCCTATGACGCCCCTACATGGCTGGAAACATACAAAAATATACCGGATAAACCAGATTTTATTTTAATAATCGGAGCTAAACAGCAATAAATAATAAGATGACACCACCAAAAGAAAAACTACCTTTAGTGGCAATTTGCGGGCGTACCAATGTTGGCAAATCTACACTTTTCAACCGTCTGATAGAAAAACGGCAGGCTTTAGTTTCTGATATTGAAGGAACGACGCGCGACTGCAATCTAGGTTTAGTCCATTGGAACAGAAAAATTTTTCGTTTGGTTGACACGGCCGGATTGCTTGATGCCGGTTTTATTTCCGGCAAGAAAAAAATCGACAATGATATTGATTCCTTGGCGCAACAACAAGCCCTGAACTATCTTCGGGAAGCAAAACTACTGTTGTTTGTAGCCGATGGCAAGGCCGGCCTCCTAACTGAAGATCGCCTACTGGCCAAAGCCCTTCGTCAAAACCCTTTATACTCTGCCAAAACTATCTTAGTGGTCAATAAAATTGACAGCGGTAAATGGCTAACGGAAGCGGTAGTCTTTAATAAACTGGGTTTAGGTGAACCAATAACAATCTCTGCCCAAACAGGCGCCGGAACCGGTGACCTTTTAGATATTGTTCTTAAAAAAATAGAAGCGGCGACAGACCTTAATGAAGAAGAAGAACGAGAAATTACTGCCAAGCTATGTATTGTTGGAAAACCTAATGTTGGTAAATCATCATTATTGAATGCCCTTTTGGGCTATAACCGCGTCATTGTCAGCGATCGGCCACACACCACCAGAGAATCACAAGACACAGAGTTAATACATAAAGATAAATTGATACGCCTTATCGACACTGCTGGCATCTCCCGGCACGGGCACAAAAGCAAAGGCTTAGAAAAAGAAGGCATTGCTATGTCTTTACAATCTCTGCAAAGAGCCGATATTGCACTTTTGGTATTAGATATCAGTGAAGAGCTGACCCATCAAGATGCTAAAATAGTAGAAAAAATAGTGGAACGCCAAAAAAGCTTGATTATAATTGCCAACAAATGGGATAAAGTCGAAGAAAAAAATCAGAAACATTGGCAAGAAAAAATTTTTAGCAAATTGCCTTTTGCCGCTTGGGCGCCCTTGCTTTTTGTTTCTGCTAAAACCGGGGCTAAGGTTAATAAAATTTTAGATATTGCTCTAGAAGTAGCGTCTGCCCGAAAAACCGAAATCAGCGAAACTCAACTCAAAAAATTCTTGAGTCGCGTGGTTAAGATACACCTGCCCGCTAAAGGCAGAGGTCTTAAAGCGCCACATATCTACGAAATTGCACAAACAAGACATAACCCGCCCTCTTTTACCGTTAGAATCGGCTCCCGAGACGACTTACACTTTTCCTATGTGCGCTTTTTGGAAAATCGACTGCGCGAGCAATATGATTTTATGGGCACGCCCATAAAAATGAGTGTCATTAAAAATAAGAAAAAACACGGTGTTCGAGAAGCCTAAAGAAATAACCGCCAACCGGCGGTTATTTTTATTTTATCGTCAATTCAAACAAAATACGTTATAATAAAAAATAAGAATGCCTATTTTCACCTCCTCTCCAGTTACACTTTATCTTTCTAGTTTAACACTTTTATATATATTAATTTGTAGCATTATGAAAATAATTATCGGACTAGGTAATCCTGGCGACAAATATGCTCTCAGTCGACATAACTCCGGCTGGCTGGCTTTAGACATGCTTGCCGGCGCTGACGGCTGGCGCCCAGAAAAAAAATTTAACGCCTTAATTAAAGAAAAGGGAGGAATTATTTATTTAAAACCACTAACCCTCATGAACAACTCCGGAGAAACGGCTTATAGGGTCCTGCGGTATTATCATCTCCTGGAAAAACAATTTGGCTGTATCACCAAAAAAAATCAAGATTTGCGCGATTGGCTGATAGTTATTCAAGACGACCTTGATCTTGATTTAGGTAAATGGAAAATCAGTGATGATTCCCGTAGCGGTGGCCATAAAGGCGTACAATCAATCATTAATCATTTAAAAACACAACGTTTTATTCGTCTACGCTTAGGTATTAAAAATGGAGAATTACGCCGTCTTATTCCTCCTGAAAAGTTTGTTTTACAGAAATTTAGCACCGAAGAACTACCGATTTTACAGGATAGTATAAAAAAAGGTTTAGCGGCGCTAAAACCTTATATACCTTAAAACAAATAAAATCCCCTTGACTGCTTATACAAAAAGCTTAGAAAGCATCCACCGCTAGGAGGAAAGCGGCTAGACACCAAAAACTTTTGTACAAGCAATCAAGGGAATTTTAACATTCCAGCTTAGACTAAAAAAAGCCTTATGTCAAGGCCACACATCACAGCGTTTTAACTCTTAATATCACTAAATTAAAGGCTGAACTCAGCTTGACACCTCGTCAATAAATAGTACACTGAGTATATCGGCCATACAAATTACAATTGATAAAATCACCAATTTTAATATTTTTACCTATAAATAGCTGATAATTAATAATAAAAAATGGGAAATATGAAGCTAATAATCGTAGAGTCACCGACTAAGGCGAAGACAATTAGTAAATTTTTAGGCAAGGATTATCGAGTCGAATCTTCCTTTGGTCATATCCGCGATTTACCAACCAAAGAAATGGGAATCGACATTGAACACGGCTTTAAACCAAAATATATTACTCCACTCAAAGCTAAAAAGACGGTGAGCGCTCTTAAAAATGCCACCAACAAAGCCACCGCTGTTATTTTAGCGTCTGATGAAGACCGCGAAGGAGAAGCGATTGCCTGGCACTTGACTCAAGTTCTAAAACTCGACGCCGATAAAACAGAACGCATTGTTTTTCATGAAATAACCAAACAGGCAATTTTAAAAGCGCTGGAAACACCGAGGCATATCAATCAAAATTTGGTCGATGCCCAGCAAGCCAGGCGTATTCTTGACCGTCTTGTCGGCTATGAGCTCTCCCCCTTTTTGTGGAAAAAGGTGACTAAAGGATTATCTGCCGGACGAGTTCAAAGCGTCGCTATCCGCCTAATTGTAGAAAAAGAAAAAGAAATCCAAGCCTTTAAATCTCAAGACTATTGGACGCTGAGGGCTAGATTGCAGGGAGAAAAAAATAAGGAAGAATTTACCGCCGGCCTCTTCCGCTTAAACGGCAAGCCTTTTGATAAATTGGAGATAAGTCAGGAGATCGCGCTAGAGACTCAAAAAGAATTAGAAAGTGCCAAGTTTAAAATCAGCCACATAGAACAAAAAAAGGTAAGGAAAACCCCAGGAGGACCGTTTATTACTTCCACTCTGCAGCAGGGGGCCAACCGCCATCTTGGCTTTAGTGCCAAACAAACCATGATGGTTGCGCAAAAATTATACGAACAGGGCTTTATCACTTACATGCGGACCGATTCCTTGAATCTCTCTCCCCAATTTTTAAACGAGGCGCGTGATTACCTCAAAAACACACTCGGAGAAAAGTATACTCTTCCTTCTCCTCGAATCTTTAAAACCAAAAGTAAAAATGCCCAAGAAGCCCACGAAGCAATTAGACCGACTTCAGTGGCGGCGACGCCGGAAAAGCTAAAATCTAAACTCGACTATAACGGCTATCGACTATATAAACTTATTTGGGAAAGAAGCATTGCCACCCAGATGCCGGCCGCCCAACTAAACGCCACCGTGATAGACACTGAAGCTCTTTGCAATAACGGCAAACAGCACACCCTCCGCGCTAACGGACAGATACTTATATTCGATGGCTATTTACGAATATATCCAGAAAAAACCGCTGAACAAGAACTACCAAAACTTAGAGAAAATGAAAAAGTGATTCTCTTATCCATAGAAACTGAACAACACGCCACCCAAGCGCCTGCTCGCTACAGCGACGCCAGCCTAGTTAAAGATTTAGAAAAATATGGTATTGGGCGACCATCCACTTACGCGCCAACAATCAATACCATTATTACGAGAAATTATGTCATCCGTAATGAAGATAAACGCCTGCAACCGACCGATATCGCGATGGTGGTCAACGAACTATTAGTTGAACATTTTCCTAAAATAGTGGATTATAATTTTACAGCGGAAATGGAAAATGATTTAGACGAAGTGGCTGAAGGCAAAAAAAAATGGCAACCAGTTATTTCTAAATTCTACCAAGAATTCCATCAAAATCTACAAAATAAATATGATAGTCTAAAAAAAAGCGATATTATGCCTGAAGAAAAATCTGAAGAAATATGCGATAAATGCGGAGCGCCGATGGTTATCAAAACTGGACGCTACGGTAAATTTCTAGCTTGCAGCGCCTTCCCTAATTGTCGCAATATCAAAAAACTTAACGGCCACGCAGCTAAAACCGAAGATCCAGCTTTAGCCGCCTTGCAGGAAAAATATCAGGGCACGGTCTGCGATAAATGCGGAGCGGAAATGAAAGTTCGTTCCGGCAAATACGGCCCATTTCTAGCTTGTAGCGCCTATCCTAAGTGTAAAAATATCAAGAATATAAATGACGGCACCAGCAAAGAAAAAGAAATTGATTGCCCAGCTTGTAAAACAGGAAAAATCGTTAAAAAATTTAGCAAACGCGGAATTTTTTACGCTTGCAATAATTATCCCGATTGTAAAAATACCTATTGGGGTCAACCAACCGGCGATAGCTGTCCCCACTGTGGCTCTCTTCTTATAAAAAACAAGACTGGCCAAACTGTCTGCAGTGACAAAGGCTGCGGTTATCAAGCATAATTTATAACTAAAACCAATAAAAAACAGCTGTTTATCCCAGCGGTTTTTTATTAAAAGATAAGGAAACCCTGTACGAAAAAGCCGTCCCTAAGAAGGGGGGCTTTTTGAGCGCGGGGAGAAGATTATTATACCAAAATTTTCTCAATCAACTACTTCTTTTTCTTCTTAGATTTTGCAGAAATGTCATCACCCCCTTCAGAAGAACGATGTTTACTTCTTTCTTTAGCAAAGTCAATCCCCCTCTTTAGCAACTCCCCCAGAATCATCAAATAAGAAGCGCTGCCACTCACTTTTTCCTTAATTAAATCAAGGAGCGCCTCGGCTTTTTCTACCCCCTGTTCGACTTGCTTGATAAGACGAAAAATTCTTTGCGCGCTGGCAATAAAATAATACAAAGACCAGCACAAAAAGAAGGCTAGGGCTCCAGCGGAAACGGCTAAAACCCAATTTAAAATGTCGCGTGAAGTTTCAAACATAAATTTCTGCCATAAAGAAGGCGAGATCCCTCCTATATGCTTGAATTAAAAATTAAAAATCTCTAATTTGCGCTTCAAATTGATCATGGCAACGATTTACTAAATCAGTTTGAATAGCATCTATTTCTAAAGCGGTTAAAGTGCGGTCCTCCGCTTGATAAGTAAGATGGAAGGCCCAGCTTTTTCGGCCGCTTCCCAAAGCCTCGCCCCGATAAATATCAAACAGCTCCGCCTTAACCAATAAAGGATGAAAAGAAATCAAAGTTCTCCAGAAATCATTATATAATATTTTTTCTTCAACAACAAAGGCAACATCGCGGACAACCGGAGGATATTTAGAAAGTTCCCGATAATGATTTGAGGCTAAAGACTGAGACAACTCAAGTATTTCTTTGAAATTAAGCTCGACCACAGCAGTTTTTAATTTTAAGCCAAAGGCGTTTGCCAACTTATTATCCAAAAGTCCGGCAACGCCCAGTTCTTTGCCGGCGCAAAAAACAGCCACTGCTTGACCGGCTTGAGACCAAGCCGGCTGGTTCTCTAGAGCTAAAAATTCCACTCGAGAATCAGGCCATAGTTTTGTAAACAAGAGATTAACTAAACCCTTAATTCGATTAAAGGAAACAGAGTTGTCTTGGCTGGCGAACAGCATTGCTAACTGTTTGCCTTGATAAGGCAAAAAATCGCCGCGATCATCTTTCATATATTCACCCGGCGCCGGCAAAAAAATCCGACCTAATTCAAAAATTCCAAATTGATTAAAATTAAATTGATTTAAACGGGCGTCTTGCCAGAGTCCGGCTAAAAGAGTGGGGCGCAAAAAAACATGCTGCTCGGAAATAGGATTAGCCAAACGCAGACAACGACTGGGGTCAAGATTAAGCTTGGATAACACCGCCTCACTGACAAAAGAATAATTATACACTTCGTGTAAACGCCCGGCGCCGCTTAAAATATCCTGAATTTTTCTTTCTAAGGATAATTCGAGATTATCCGGCAGGGGTGTTAGAGGAGAAATCGGACTCTGGGATAAAATGTTATTATAACCGACAATTCTAGCGACCTCTTCTAAAATATCTTCTTTGATAGAAACATCTTTAACCGCCCGCCAACTGGGAGGAATAACGGCTAAAATATTTTTAGAAACATCTACCTTAAAACCAAGCCTCTCTAAAATGCTGATTGTTTCTTTTCTGGTAAGACTGTACCCCAATCTTTTCTTAAGCCAAGAAAAATCTACTTCTATAGGCGACGGTTCTAATTTAAAATTGACGATATCTACCGGTTGGCCAGCTAATTCCGCTTCCGGCATAATTTCTTTTATCAGCTGCCAAGCCCTCTGCCAGGCCTGCTCCGGTAAATTAGGATCTAATGTTTTTTCAAAGCGCATAGAAGCATCTGTACGCAGGTTTAAAGCTTGAGACGTTTGACGAACACGCACAGCGTCAAAAGAGGCCGCCTCTAAAATAATGCTTTCGGTGTCGGAGTTAACCGCACAGCGCTTACCTCCCATAATACCAGCCAAAGCTATCGGTTCATAACCATCGGTAATAACAATACTATTCTTCGGCAGAAGCCGCTCTTTTTCGTCTAAAGTTTCCAGACTCTCGCCATCCTTAGAGGCGCGGATGCTAATTTTTTCCAAACCGGAAGCGTCAAAAGCATGCAGCGGTTGACCCGATTCCAACATGACGTAATTAGTAATATCGACTAAGGCGTTAATTGGCCGCGCCCCCACCGCCACCAGACGCTCTTTAAGCCAGCGAGGAGATTCTATCGTTTTTACGTGATTTATCTTCACGGCAATATAGCGGAAACAAGCAGACTTGTCCTCTATCTTCACATCTAATTGACTTTTACCACTACCATGTAAATCTTTATTCTCTAAATTAGATAAATAGGGGCGAAGAGGGGATTTTAACAAAGCACTCAGCTCCCTGGCCATACCATAGTGTCCCCATAAATCACCGCGATTAGATAAAGACTTATTATCAATTTCTAAAATAATATCGTTAAAATTTAAATAATCGGCAAATGACTGCCCGATTTTAGCCTTATCCGATAAGACCATAATGCCTTCATGGTCGGAGCCTAAACCTAATTCATCTTCAGCACAAATCATGCCATATGACTTTTCTCCTCTAATTTCTGATTCTTTTATTTCCACCCCGTTGGGCAGCGTAGCGCCGACAAGCGCCACGGGAACTTTTTGACCGAAAGCGACATTGGGAGCACCGCAAACGATATCCAAAATCTCACCCTTGATATCAACTTTAATCAGGCGTAAACGGTCGGCATTAGGATGTGGAGCAACTGATACCACCCTACCGACAACGACTTTTTCAAAAACCGCTTTCTGTTCTTTCCAAGATTCCACCTCGACTATGTGTAAAGTCAATAATTCAGCAATGTCCGTAGGATTAATTGCTTTGGGTAGTTTTACGAAATCTTTAAGCCAATTAAGAGATAAATACATAAATATTGAAGCTGTTTAAAATTGCTGTAAAAATCTTAAATCTCCGGCATTAAACAAACGAATATCATTAATACCGTATTTAAGCATCGCTAAACGATTCAGACCAAAACCGAACGCAAAACCGGAATACTGTTCCGGGTCAACGCCTCCCGCTCGTAAAACGTCAGGATGAATTAAACCGCAACCAAGTATTTCTAGCCAGCCTGAGTATTTGCAGACATGGCAGCCCTTACCCTGACACAAGAAACAAGTATATTCTCCATTGGAGCCGGGCTCAACGAAAGGATAGAATTTCGGACGCATCCTAAATTTTGTTTCCGGACCATAAAGTTTTTTTCCAACCGCTTCAAGCACGCTCTTCATTTGGGCAAAATTAATATTTTTACCGACCATCACCCCTTCCAACTGATAAAAAGTGTGCTCGTGACGAGCGTCGGTCGCTTCGCTGCGGAAAACACGACCTGGCATAATAACTTTTAACGGAACGCCATACTTGCGCATAGCTCTAACCTGAGTGTTGGAAGTTTGTGTGCGCATCGTCAAATCATATTCACCCTGCTTATTTTTCAAATCAACATAAAACGTATCCTGCATATCTCTAGCCGGATGATGCGGCGGCACATTCAAAGCTTCAAAATTATAAAATTCACTTTCTAATTCCGGTCCGTCCATAACCATAAAACCAAGAGTAGCAAAAAATTCCTCTAATTCCCGCCGTAATAAAGTAAGGGGGTGAAGACTACCGGTAGTAATTTTCTCTCCGGGAACAGTCGGATCTAAATAAGCGGCCGATTCCTCTTTTTTTTCAATTTCTGTTTTAACTTCATTAAAACGTTCCTGTAATTCCTGCTTGATTACATTCGCTAGTTCACCCGCTTCACGTCGCATTTCCAAACTTAAATCTTTCAATTCCCCCAAAAGACCGTTCAACTCCCCCTTGCGTGACAAATACTTAAGCTCTAACTCCCTTAAAGCCGGCAGATCATTAATTTTTTGCAAACTCTCTAAAAAATCGTCCCTTAATTTTTCTAATTTATTTTTCATATACTAGCTATATTCCTTATCCGTCATTTAAAGGCGGCTTTTTTTATAACTGGCAACAAATAATTCTAGAATTGAAAAGATAATCAATAATAAAATTAAATTTAACCAAGTAAAAAGATTAGCTGACAATAAAAACAAGGCGATAACTATAAATAAAGCAAAAAGGAAAGACTGCCGAAAAGCGGTAGCAACTGCATAAAATGCTAATTCGCGGCGCAAAGCCACAAAACGGATAATAAAACCAACTAAAGCCGCTGTGCCTGAAAGTGCCAAAAATAAAGCTACATAAAACAACATGAAGCCAAGCCAATTAGTGACAGTGGGGTCAATAAAATTAAGCATCAAAATAAACACCCCCCAGCAAACGGCGGTCATCACCCCCATAACGATTAAATAATTCTTTAAAGTCATAAATTTAATATTAAAGACTTAAACCCCTAAAGAAGCCCTGATTTTCTCCAATTCAATCTCATAACGAGCCAGCTTGTCTTTTTCCGCTTGGACAATATGAGCCGGCGCTCTGTCGATAAACTCTTGATTTTCCAAATGAGCTCGCAGGCCGCTGATTAAATTTAGAAGATTTTCTTTTTCTTTCCGCAAACGCGCCTTTTCTTTCTCCGGATCTACCGCTCCCAAAAGATAAATGTCCACATCTCTTAATACCACTTTTATGGCCTGACCATCAGGCGGTCCGTCAGTTGCCAGTAAAGATTCGATGCCAGTTCTCAGGCCCTTGATTAAAGGCGCCTGGGACAATAATAACTCGGACTTAGGGCCGGTAACTAGAGCCTGTAATTTACGTGCCGGCTCAACTTTATTTTCACTGCGAGCGTTGCGGATGGCAATAATCGCCTCTTGGACAAAAGAAAAATCTGCTTCTTTCCCAGGATTATTTATCCAATAATCGAGCTTGTTCGCTAATTTCGGCCACGGCTCTACCATTAATAAAGTGTTGTTAAAACTTTGCCAAATAGCTTCCGTGACGTAAGGAATGAAAGGATGCCACATTATTAACAAATTCTTTAAGATAAATACCAAAATAGTTTCCTTGCCCTTTTCTATCTTAGTCGTTTCCAAATACCAATCCGCTAATTTGTTCCAAGTGAAATCATAGAGAGTTTCGGCGGCAAAAGAAAAATTAAAGTCGCTTAAAGAAGTAGCCAAGGTCTTACGCGTGCTCAGCAGTTCTCCTAAAATCCAATTATCGGACAAACTTTTGGCCTCGGGTAAAACATCAATTGGGGTACTTAAAATTTCATCATCAAGATTATTTAAAATAAAGCGGGAAATATTCCACAATTTATTGATAAAATTTCTCTTTGATTCTATTTTCTCCTCGCTATAACGAGAATCGTTGCCGGGAGTCGCTCCCATCAGCAGAGATAAGCGCACCGCATCGGCTCCATATTTAGCAATTACCTCTAAGGGATCGACGCCATTACCTTTCGATTTGGACATCTTCTTGCCGTTCTTGTCTAAAATCGTGCCATGCAGATAAACCTGAGAAAACGGTTTCTCGCCTAAAGCGAAAAAAGACATCATCACCATGCGTGATACCCATAAAGTCAAGATTTCATAGCCTGTCTCCAAGACTTGCGTAGGATGAAAACGAGCCAAATCACCGGTTTTTATGCCGTCTTTGAAATTATCTGGCCAGCCTAGAGTGGAAAAGGTCCACATCCCCGAAGAAAACCAAGTATCTAAAGTATCATTATCTTTAATCCAGCCCTCAGCCGCTGGCGCTTCTTCGCCAACATAAATTTCTTCACCGCGATACCAAGCGGGAATACTATGACCGAACCAAATTTGTCGAGAAATACACCAATCATGCAAATTTTCCATCCAATCAAGATAGCGTTTATTAAATCTTTCCGGTAAAAATTTAATTTCACCTTCACGGACGGCGGCAATGGCCGCTTCTTTCAGAGACTTACCTTGTAGGCGGGCCAGAGGCTTGTCGACGGCAATAAACCATTGCCTGGAAGGCAAAGGCTCAATCGGATTATCACAGCGATAACAACAAGAAAGATTATTAACTATTTCTTCCTCCTTTATCATTAAGCCCTGATTACGCAAAGAGGCCACTACTTTTTCTCGAGCGGCGATTACGCTTAAACCGCTGAATTCGCCAAAACCTTCACGGATAAGACCATCTTCATTAATAACTTTAATTTTTGGTAATGATTGTGCCTCCGCCATCTGCCAATCAACGGCTGAATGAGCTGGGGTTACACCTAACGCTCCAGTGCCAAAATCCATCTCGACATTATAATCAGCAATAATCTTAATTCTTAAATCTTGGCCGCAAAAATTAACTTCATATTCTTGACCTATATATTGTTGGTAACGCTCATCTTTGGGATTAACGGCCACGGCGGTATCGCCTAATTTAGTTTCCGGACGTGTAGTGGAAATAGCTATAGGAAAATTAGGGTCATACTTAAAAGTATAAAGAAAAGCGCTCTGCTCTTTATATTCAACTTCATCGTCCGCTAAAGTTGAATGGCAGCGCGGGCACCAATTAACTATACGCTCACCGCGATAAATAACGCCCTCATTATACATATCAAGAAACATCCTCTGCACCGCCTGCTGTCGGGGAGAATCAAGGGTAAAAGCTAGACGAGACCAGTCCAAAGAGGCGCCCATTTTTCTGATTTGATGTAAAATCGTGGCTTGAGTTTCAGCTACAAATTTATCAACTTCTTCCAAAAAAACCTTTCGCCCTAAATCATGCCTGGTCTTTCCGGTTTCAGAAAAAATCTTTTTCTCCACCATATTCTGAGTAGCGATAGCGGCGTGGTCGGTTCCAGGAAGCCAGAGGGCACGATAGGAATTCTGACGGTGATAACGAATCATTAAGTCTTCAATCGCCAACATGGCACTATGGCCAAGATGTAATTTAGCGGTAATATTAGGAGGAGGAAGTACAATCGTATAGCTAGGGGCGCCCGCGGGTAAATCAAGATTATCCGGGTTAAAAAAACCGGAATCTTCCCAAAGACGATAAATATTGTCTTCAAATAAAGCCGGCTCGTAAATTTTGGCTAATTCCTTTTTCATACCTTTTAAATTACCAAAAATATGCCATTGCGTCAACCATAAATTGCCTTGACTCTAGCAAAAAATAATTATATATTAAATGGTCGGACTAATAAAAAACTAAGGAAAATAAGGGGATGCTTACTTTAGAGCAACAAATCTTCAAGCAAATAGACAAGTCGGAAAACATTCTGATTGTCTTTAATGCTGACTGGAACGGCGATGCGGTCGCCTCGGCTCTAGGTTTATTTTTATATTTGAAAAAAATCGGCAAAAAAACGGAGATAGCCGCCCATTTGGCGGAGGATGACGCAGCCGCCAACAAGGCCGCTGCCGCTTGGCGCTTTCTGCCTGCTTTTGAAAAAATTCAAAGTTCGCTTAAAAATTTACGCAAATTTATTGTGTCTTTAGATATTAGCCAGGCCACTATCAACCAAATAAAATATACGGTCGACGGCCACAAGCTTAACTTCATCATTTCGCCGGAAAAGGGATGGTTCACCCCCGAAGATATTAGCACTTCTTCCAGCGGCTTTAAATATGACTTAATCTTTGTGTTGGATACTCCCGACTTTGAATCTTTGGGAGCAATTTATGACAATAATGTAGAATTTTTTTATAAAACAACCGTTATTAATATCGACCACCAAGCGGACAACGAGGAATATGGCCAAATTAATTATCTCGATCTTAATGTTGTCTCTACGGCAGAAATGGTATATAACCTCATTAAACAACATTCCCAAGAACCGCTTGATGAAGACATTGCCACCTGTCTGCTTGCGGGAATTATCAGCAAAACCAAAAATTATAAAAGTGCTAATCTGACACCGCGCACCCTGCTAACAAGCTCAAAGCTTATCGGTTTGGGCGCAAGAAGAGAAGAAATAATTAACCAGCTATATCGTTCTAAACCCTTAGCGGTCTTGAAATCTTGGGGTAAAATTTTAAATAACCTAAAAACGGAAGATCAAGGAAGGATTGTTTGGTCCTGGCTGGAAGAAAAAGATGAAATCTCCGCCCTTATTAACGGACAATTGGATGTCCAGGAAATATTTGAAGAAATAAGCGCCAGTGTCGCTGAGGCAAAATTTATTTTCATAGCCGGCGTCCATCCTCAATCAGAAGGCATATTCATATTAATACAGGCCGCCAAAGGCTTCTCGTCTATAGAGGTGCTAAAAAATTATTCCCCCGCCGGCAATACCCGCATCGCCAGCGCCATCCTTCCTTTCAGTCGGGAAGAATGGCAAGAAAAATTCATCGCCGCCCTAAAAGACAAACTTGATAAAAACAAAATCTAATGATATAAAGGAGAAGAATTAATTCGAAATTAAACGATTACCGGATTTAATTGCGAATCCTTGAATCATAAATACGCGCCTATAGCTCAGTCGGTTAGAGCACAGCTCTTATAAAGCTGGGGTCGATGGTTCAAGTCCATCTAGGCGCACCAGCACCATCCGTTAATATTGCCAAGTTCTCACCTATACAATATAATAAGAAAATAAGGGCTCGTAGCTCAGTTGGCTAGAGCGTTACGTTGACATCGTAAAGGTCACCCGTTCGAGTCGGGTCGGGCCCACATTATTTTTCTTATATATGTTAAAATTTTTTTCTGGCAATAAACATCATTTAGTCCAAACTGAGGATACCTCAAGTATTAGCGACTGGATGGAAAAGGAAGCCGTTTCCGAAGGCCAACTTTCAATCGATGTTTATCAGACTGACAGAAAAATCATCATTCAATCGACTATTGCCGGCGCTAAGCCGGAAGATTTAAAAGTATCTCTTCATCATGATTTACTGACTATCCACGGAACCAGAAAACAGCCCCAGATGGTAGCCGATGAACAATATCTCTATCGTGAATGCTATTGGGGGTCATTTTCGCGCTCGATTATTTTGCCAGCCGAAGTCGATCCCCGTAAAGTTGAGGCTAACTTAGAAAATGGCGTCTTAACCGTTTCTCTAACAAAAACTAAACCGGAAAATATTGCCGTTAATTTTAAAGACTGATTATGAATTACGAATTGACAGTAGCCGGATTCAGCGATGACCAAGTAATACTTAAAGATGACAACAATTCCCTTATCTACTGGCCAAAAAATAAATTGCCTCAGATACCGGAAATCGGGCAAAAAATAAACTTTTCTATCGGCGATAACAGAGCCGAAATTCTCAACGAGCTCCTACGCACTGATAATTAGTGACGCCAATATGCCAAAAAAACACTTACCCATCATCGCCATCATCGCCGTATTGGTGGTGTTTTTATTTTTAATCGTCTTGACGGCTAATCTCGGAAAATCAGACTCAACTTTAAGCGACAATTTGTATTTCGGCGGTTTAGACATTAGCGGTCTAGATAAGGCGCAGGCGGAAATAATGATAAAAAAAGAATATCAGACAATGGTTGAGAAGGGCTTAACTCTAAAATATGGAGATTCGTTTCTATCTTTACCGGCGACGTCCGCATCTTTTGACGCCGATTTGTCCTATCCCCACTTTCATTATACGGACGATAATATCAAAGCCTCTTTGGAAGCTCACACCAAGCCGGGATTACTAGCACGCTGGTGGCGGCAATTATTTGGACCTAAAAACATATATATCACTCCGACCTTCAAGTTAGATGAAGAAAAAATCAAAAAAACCGTTCAAACCTCATTAACCGACGCCTTTTATCCGGCGGTGGACGCTGCTTTTGTTTTTACAAAAAACAATATTGAAATTACCCCCGAAAGACCGGGTAAAACCATCGACTGGGAGGCGTTGTTTAAAGATATTAAAAATAGGCTGGAATTATTTACCACCGACCCTATAGTGGTTAAAACTAAAACGGAGTATCCCGAAATTTATGCGCGCGACTTAATCGGTCTGGAAAATGAAGCGGATAATCTCAGTCGTAATCCATTAACTCTCGTCTTCAATGATAAATCTTGGCCGGTTACTCGAGAAGAGATAGCTTCCTGGCTATATGTGCGTAAACAAGACGGTAAATTAAATCTCGCCTTCAGTCCTGAAAGAATCGCTAAGTATCTCAACGACAATATAGCCGATAAAATAAACGTCTCACCACAAGATCCGCGCTTTGAAATTAAAGACAATAAAGTCTCCAGTTGGCAATTAGGAAAAGACGGCTACGAACTTGACTCTATTGCCAGCGCTTCCGAAATTATCAACCAATATTTTGCCTCTTCTGAAAAAAATGAAAAAAATATTTCCTTAATCGTTAAAACATTGCCTCCAGCGATTGCAGAAGACTTTGATATTAAAGAAATAATCGGTACCGGCCATTCCAATTTTGCGGGCTCCTCGGCTAACCGTCGTCATAATATAGAAGTAGGGGCGGCGGCAGTCAACGGCATACTTATTAAACCGGGAGAAGAATTTTCTTTGGTAAAAACTCTAGGAGCAATCAATGCTAGTACCGGCTATCTCCCTGAGCTAGTAATTAAAAACAATAAAACCATACCTGAATACGGCGGCGGCCTCTGCCAAATAGGCACCACTATTTTCCGTTCAGCTCTAGCCTCGGGCCTGCCTATTACCGCCAGACAAAACCACTCCTACCGAGTTTCCTATTACGAACCAGCCGGTACCGATGCGGCTGTCTACGATCCTTGGCCCGATGTCCGCTTCATTAATGATACTCCGAAGGCTATCCTCATCCAGTCACGGATTGAGGGTAATGATATCTATTTTGATTTTTGGGGAACAAAAGACGGCAGAAGCGTCACCACCACCACCCCGGTAATATATAATATTGTTAAACCGCCAGCTACTAAAATAGTAGAAAGTGACGAATTATCGCCAGGAGAAAAGAAATGCACAGAACAAGCCCATAACGGAGCCGACACCTATTTCGACTACACCGTCATCTACCCAGAGGGAGCAACCAGCACCCCGCTGGAAAAAACCAGACGATTTAGCTCCCACTATGTTCCTTGGCAAGAGGTCTGTTTGGTTGGCAAAATTGCCACTTCAACGCCTGATACAGAAACAGCCTCTTCTAGCCCGACTGTCGAAACCGGTTCTATAGAAATAAATAATTAATAACAAAAACGCGATTATTCTGATAACCGCGTTTTTATATAAAAAAGACCGTCTCAAACGGGTAGGCAAGAAAATTTCTTCTAGGAATTACCGAGCCCACCATTGGCGCCTGATAAAAGCGACAAGGGTAGGCCCAAAAAACCCTAGCAAGAAAGTCCCCATGCTTGTCGTGCCTGACCCGTTTCAAACGGCCTTTTTGTATTTTAAGCAACCATTTAATATATCACTTAAAAAACACTTTGTCAATAGTGTGTTATTAACAGCGAAACAAAGACTGTTGCTACCAGGGCTTAGCGGTATATAATTGGCTATTTTTAGAATAAAATAATACATCACCATCCTCATCGGTTCGCCATATTTGAATACCATCTGCCCGCACCCTGTGAATAAGTTCAGCGGCAGGATGACCGTAATTATTAACCCCAACAGAAATAATGAACGCTTTAGGATTAACTGCTTTAATAAAATCGTCGCTATTAGCATTAGCGGATCCGTGGTGAGAGGCTTTTAGTATATGCGCCCCCAAATAATCATTTTCTGCCAATAATGCCTGTTCTCTACGGCCGCTAGCATCTCCGGTCGCAGTCAAACTTAAACCGGCGCAATTAAAATTAATAGCAAGAGACAGATCATTGTCATCGGTGCTATCTAAAAATTCTTTACCAGGAGGAAATAAACAAAGACGACAGGCAATTTCTAATTCAAAACAAAAATTTTCCATAGGATAACTGATAATAGTCCCGGACTCAGACAAAGAAGATGATAAAGCGGATCCGGCATAACCAGCCAAACGGGCGGGCAGAAAAGCGCGCTTAACTTGATAGCGTTCCACTAACTCCGGTAAAGCGGCTAAATGATCATCATGACCATGGCTTAAAATTAATAAATCAATAACTGGTTGATGTCCGGAAAAATACCGACCCAAAGCGTAAAGGGTAGACCAATCAGGTCCACCATCTATAAGAATATTCAATCCTCCCGGCGTATGCAAAAGAAAGGAATCACCTTGACCGACATTAAAAAATACCACCTCCGCTCTATGAGGCCGAAAATTGGAAAAAGAAAAAATTACCGACACAACAAAAATTATAAAAATAAAAAGGCGCATGAATTGATTCTAACAAAAACCTGATAAGCAGGCGATAAAAAATTAATCAACAACATACAAAAACCGCCCTGACGGGCGGCCTTTGTATAATTTTCAAAAATTAATAAAATCAGAGTTTTATTTCTTCTTTGCAACTTTCTTCACAGCCTTCTTAGGGGCCTTCTTTGCAACTTTCTTCACAGCCTTCTTCACAACTTTCTTTTTAGTAGCCATAGTTATCACCTCCTTCCTGGGAAATTTCCCATTTATATTTTTCTAAATAAATTTAAAAAATTTTTTTTAGAAATATTTTTTACTAGTTGTTTATATTATACCGCGCGCGCCAATTTATAGCAATAGTTTTGACTCAAAAAAGAACCGCCACTCTTTTTTAAAAATTTAATCATCCCTAATATTATCTTTTAAAATTTATCTTGAAAATATTTTTTTATATTTTCAACTTTTATTTTTGTTTGCTGCATGCTATCGCGCTCGCGTACGGTCACCTCTCCTTTTTCTAAAGTATCAAAGTCAACTGTAACGCAATAAGGAGTGCCTATTTCATCCTGACGACGATAACGCTTACCAATATTACCATTATCATCAAACTCGCAACGCCAATTTAATTTCAAAAAATCAAAAATTTCCCGCGCTCTAACCACTAATTCCGGCTTATTCTTAAGGAGGGGAAAGATAGCAATCTTAATTGGCGCTAATTTAGAAGGTAGGGCTAAAACCGTCCTCAACTCCTCACCGACCCGCTCTTCTCGATAGCTTTCTGTTAAAATAGCTAAGAAAGTCCGACCGACTCCCGCCGAAGTTTCGATAATATGCGGTATATATTTTTCATTACTAATGGGATCAAGGTAGTCCAAATCTATTCCCGAAGATTGGCTGTGGACCGATAAATCATAATCGCCTCGAGCGTGTACTCCTTCCAGCTCTTTAAAGCCAAACGGAAATTTATATTCAATATCATAAGCCTCCTGGGCATAAAAAACTAAATTTTCATGTTTATGCCACTGCAAATTTTTTTCCTTAATCCCTAAATCCAAATAAAATTGCCAGCGTGTTTGCCGCCACTGCTCAAAATATTTCATATCATCACCCGGTTTTACAAAATACTGCATTTCCATCTGCTCAAATTCACGAGTACGAAAAATAAATTGCCGAGTGGTAATTTCATTGCGGAAGGCCTTACCAATCTGAGCAATACCAAAAGGAATTTTAACGCGCGTCGAATTTAAAACATTTTTATAATTAACATAAATACCCTGACAAGTTTCGCCCCGCAAATAAATCGGCTCTTTACTCCAATCACCGGTAAAATTACCAAGATTGGATTGAACTAATAAGTTAAAATTCTTGCCGGGAGTAAAATCACTTGAACCACAGTTTGGACATTTGATTTTACTTTTATTGTTCTCAAAAATATTATTGATTTCTTCTTCGGACATCTTTTCGTCAGCCAAAATACCAGCCTCCTCAAGCAAGGTATCGAGACGAAGACGGCTATGACATTGACGACATTCCGTTAAGGGATCGGAAAAACCCTTTACGTGCCCGGATGCTTGCCACACTTTTGGGCTCATAAATATGGCTGCATCCAGACCAACGATGTCATCGCGAAGTTGCGTCATGGCTCGCCACCATTCTTTTTTAATATTATTGGCAAGTTCAACGCCGTAAGGACCAAAATCATAAACCGCCGTAAAACCGTCATAAATTTCTGAAGAAGGAAAAACAAAACCACGGCGTTTACAAAGAGCAACTATCGAATCTAAAGAATTGTCTGCGTCTTTTTTACTCATATATCTAAAAATTTTTATAATTAAAAATATTTTACTAACTCTTACATTTCCTCCAAATAATCAAAACCTAATAGAGAAAAACCATTTACCAATACCTGCCGAAGAGAACGCAAGAGGCCAATCCGAGCGGAACTAAGTGCTGGCTCCGCCTTTAAAATAGCCACTTCATGATAATAATCATTAAAAACCTGAGATAAGTCAAAGAGATAACGGGCTAAAATTGAGGGATCACGTTGGAAACCGGCTTTAGCAACCGCTTCCGGAAAACGTTGCATCATTATTGCTAAAGACAGTTCTTTACCATGAATTAATAGAGAATAATCAGCCGTCAGCGTTTCATTTTTTCTCAAAATGCTGGCTAAACGGGCGCCGGTATATTGTAAATAGGCGGCGGTAAATCCGTCGAAACGCAGAGCCTCATCCATATCAAAAGTAATGATTTTATCAGCCCTGACTTTTAGCATTTCAAATTTTAAAGCCGCCACCGCTAATTTTTCCGCCGTAGACTCAATACGTTTAATTTCCCAATCTTGATGACGGGCAACTACTTCATGCCGAGTGCGGGTATAAGCTTCATCCCAAATCTGGCTATAAGTGATGACATTACCGTTGCGAGAAGACATCATACCGCCCCTAAGAGTGACAAAATCATAGCCGAGATGGCTAATCTTCAAATTTTCACCGGCTAATTCAAATATTTTCGCTAATTGTTTGAAATATAATCCCTGACGAACATCAACGATATAGACGGATTCATCTAAATGATACTCGTTAAATTTCAGCCTAGCTAAAGCCAAGTCGGCGACCGGATATAAAGCGGTACCGTCCGAACGAATAATAGGCAAAACGCCTAATCCATATTCTTCCAAATCGGCAATAACCGCTCCTTGGTTATTTTTTAATATCCCTCTCTGCAAAAATTCTGCAACCATTTTTAAGCCGTCATCGATTACTTCGCTTTCGTAAAAAATATGTTCAAATCTAACGCCAAAACGCTGATAAATTTCGGCAAAATAAGCGATACTCCAAGCTCTGGTTTCCTGCCACAACTCATAGTTTTTTCCTTGCCGGCTTTCAATCTCTTTCATCACGGTAGAAATTTCCGTCTTCATCTTTTCTTTTTCTAAACCGCCGTCTTCTTTTATTTCGGCTTGTAATAATAAATTCGAGGCTTCGGCATAACATTTGCCCAAAAGCCAGCCCTTGGGAGCATCTACATCTTTATAATTGGCGCGCTGCCATTGCCATAAAGTCTTAGCGACATGAATACCGAAATCATTAATATAAGAAACAGGAATCGCCCGATAATCATTAAAAGCCAATATTCTAAAAACAGCATCTCCAAAAAAAAGGTTGCGCAAATGGCCGATATGATATTCCTTATGGGTGTTAGCATTAGAGTATTCCAACATGACTTTTTGCTGGCGACCGACAGCCAGTCGGCCGAAATCAGGACCCGCCTTTTCTATATCAAACAAAGCCTCCCGGTTAAAAACTCCGGCTTTAAAGAAGAAATTAAGATAAGGGCCGACAGCACGAAAAGACTGGATAGCTTCCGGTAAATCTGATTGTTCCAATAATTTTATTTTCTCTTGAGCCAAAGCGGCCGGACTTAAGCCTGAACTTTTAGCTAAAGCAAATAATGGCAAACTTAAATCTCCTAATTCCGCTGGCACGGGATAAACGAAATCATCGGCCGAAACCGATAATAAAGAAGCTAATCTCTCTTTTAGATTGGCTAAAAACATAATCTCTAAGCTAAGAAATTTTAATAAATTGGCGCTTGCCGCGCTGGATAATTAAGCCAGGAGAAACCACAATCTCCGCCTGACTGTCTGTCAGCGTTTTCATATTATTGACCAAACCGACTTTAATGCCGCCTTGATCAACTAAACGACGCGCTTCCCCCCGGCTGGAACATAAATTCAAAGCGACTAATAAATCAGCAATCTTATAATTACCAGCGGGCACAACCTTACTCTCCACCTCGTCTGGCATCTCCTTATTTTGAACGGTTTTAATAAAATAATCCTGAGAAGCGTCGGCGTCTTTCTCGCCATGATTAATGCGGGTAATCTCCCAAGCAAGCTTCATTTTAACATCGCGCGGATTGAGTTTGCCCGATGACAATCCGGCTTGAATATCTTTCACTTCCGCCCAAGGTAAAAAGGTACACAATTCAAAAGCGGACGGCAGAATATCATCAGCCCAAGACATCACCTGACCGTACATATTATTAGGACTCTCATCCAACATTACAATATTACCTTCGCTTTTGCCCATCTTCTTACCTTCACTGTCAGTTAAAAGCTTGAGTGTTAAAACGTCTTTATCTTTCTGCTTCAATGCCTTAAGTAAATCCCGTCCGCACATCATATTAAATAATTGATCATTACCTCCGACTTCAACATCGACATCTAAAACTATGCTATCATAAGCTTGGGCAAGAGGATATAAAAATTCATGTAAAAATATCGGTTTTTCTTCCTCTAATCTTTTCTGAAACATGTCCCGCTGAATCATCTGCTGAACTGTAAAATTAGAAGCTAAACCAAGCAAATCCTTAAAAGAAAGCTGATCATGCCACTCGTGATTATATCTTAACTCCGCCGGATTATCGCCAGTAAAATTAAGATAAGCTCCGGCCTGCTTTTGAAAATTAACTGCGTTTGCCGTCACTTCTTCTCTGCTTAATTGTTTACGAACCGATCCCTTATCGGTAGGATCGCCAATCATACCGGTAAAAGTGCCAACCAGAAAAATAACTTTATGTCCCAAGCGTTGAAATTGAGCCAGTTTGATTAAAGCAATAGCATTCCCGATTTGCAAAGAAGAAGCGCTCGGATCAAAGCCACAATACAGTCGTAAAACTTCACCACTTTTCAGTTTTTTTTCTAAATTTTCCCGGTTAGGATAAATCTTTTCGACTCCTCTTTCTAAAATTTCCGCAATTAAATTCGAGTCCGTGTTGACCTTGGCCATAAATACTTGATAATAATTTATTAAATATGTTATAATAGTAGCAAACCTAGCTGAATTTTTCAATTAAATAAAGACGATTTTGGTTTTAAATAATTATCTTAATAAAACTAACACAATCCTTTATGTTTTCTTATCGCTTTTTTCTTAAGCAAGCCTGGAATATCACTAAGCGCTATCGCTATCTCTGGTTCTTTGGACTTTTTGCCTCTCTCATCGCTCTTGGTGGAGAATACCAGATAATTTCTCAAGGATTAAATAATAATCCTGGCGGCAGCTTCGTCAGCATCGGCGTCTTCATGCTCTATAATCTTTTTAACCCCAGTTTCTACGCCGGTATCGGTTCTTTGGCGGCCAGTAACCCGGCCGCTCTCTGGTCTTTGATCACAGCCCTACTCTTGGCTCTAGCTTTAATAATTATAATGGTATATCTGGCCATAGTTTCTCAGGCCGCCTTGGTTGAACATAGCGCCCAAATAATATTAAACAAAAAAAAGAAAATTGGGCTTAGCATCAATGAGGGACTTGCTTCCGGACGCAAACATTTTTGGAGCTTACTCGGACTCAACATCAGCGGTAATATCATTATTACCTTCAGCTTCTTAATTATCAGTCTCCCCCTGGTCTTTCTCTTCATCACGGACACAAGCGTATTAACTTTAGCCTACATTCTGCTGTTTGTCATTTTTGTTCCGATTTCTTTATCTATAGCCTTTATCATTAAATATGCTATCGCCGCCAGAGTCTTAGAAAACCTAAGTTTTGTCGCCGCGATGGAGAAGGGCTGGAAAATATTTCAAAATAACTGGTTAGTAAGTTTGGAAATGTCATTAATCCTTTTCTTAATAAATTTTGCTGTAGGTATTGTAACGATTGCCGTTATTTCTCTTTTTTTCTTACCGCTACTATTACTTTCTCTCCAATTATATCTGCCCCTACTCACAGCCCTAAGCTTTATACTGACCCTCGCCGCCATGCTGGTCGCCGCCTCCATTTTCAATACTTTCCAAATTTCCACTTGGACCAATCTTTATATCCACTTACAAGAAAAGAAGGGTTTAAGCAAATTAGAAAGAATCTTCCAGCGCCAGCGCTAATATAAATTTTCAATTATCTTAAACAGCCGCGGCCAAAGCCGCCGATTATCGGCGCACAGGCCGCGGCTATTAAATAAGACGCTATGAGCGATATTGCTTCAATAGAAAATTTAATTGACCCAGATACCGCCAAAGACGAAGATAGCGTCCAGGGTAAATTTGCCAAAAAACAGCAGGAAATAAAACTCAAAGAGATAGAAAAACAAACAGAACAGAACGCCGCCGCCATTGGCCTACCCTATGTCAATCTTTTTGGCTTCCCTATCAGCCCAGAGGCTTTAGTTTTGATTCCGGAAGAGCGATCGCGTGAACTTAAGGCGGTTTGTTTTTTTTATGACGGCAAAAATATCCGCGTCGCCTGTCTCGAACCAAACGAAGAGATTGCTTTGGAAATTCAACGTTTAAATGAACAATATTTTGCCGACACCAAGCTCTATTTGATTTCTCAAAATAGCCTTAATCAGGCTTTGGAAGCATATAAAGCCGTACCTAAAGTCAAAAAATATGATTCCGGGGTGGAAATAAGCGAAGAAAGCCTGGAAAAATTCAAACAAGATATCGCTAGTTATAAAAATTTGAATGAAAAAATAAATGAAGTAAATGTCAGCGATATTGTCACTCTGTTATTAGCGACAGCAATTAAAGTCGGCTCCAGCGATATTCACATCGAAGCTGAGGAAAATGGAGTCATTATCCGTTTCCGTATCGACGGCGTTCTCCAAGAAGCGGCCGTCATTGATAAGGAAAAGTGGAAAAAAATTATCACGCGCATGAAAATTCTAGCAAAGGTTAAAATTAATATTTCTAATAAACCACAAGACGGACGCTATACTATCTATCTCAAAGACGGAAAAATCGACGTCCGCTCATCTTTTTTGCCCACCGCCTACGGCGAAAGCGTAGTGATGCGCTTGCTTAATTCTAAGGCAGTCGCTCTGGAATTTGAAAGCTTGGGAATACGTCCGGAAATATTGGAAAAACTGAAACAGGAAATCAGCAAACCCAATGGTCTCATTCTTACCACCGGTCCCACTGGTTCCGGAAAAACTACAACTTTATACGCTATTTTGAATATACTTAATCAGCCCGGCACTAAAATAGTCACCTTAGAAGACCCAGTTGAATACCAGTTAGCCGGGATTAATCAAAGTCAAGTTGACGCCAGCAAAGGCTACACTTTTTCAGACGGACTACGCTCCATCCTACGCCAAGATCCGAATGTCATTATGGTCGGCGAAATCCGCGATCTAGAAACCGCCGAAATAGCCATTCAAGCATCACTTACCGGACATTTGGTACTTTCCACTCTACATACTAATGATGCCGCCGGTGTTATCCCGCGCCTAATCGACATCGGAGTTAAGCCCTATTTACTTGTACCCTCTATTAACGCCGTTATTAGTCAACGCTTGGTCAGAAAACTATGCCCATATTGTCGACAGGAACACCGACTTTCAATGGAAGAGGAAGAAAAAGTACAAAAAATATTAGCGGTTATTTCTCCGCGCGCTAAGGTCAATACCCCTTCTAAATTACCAACTATTTATAAAGCTGGCGCCGGCTGCGAACAATGCAATTACTTAGGATATAAAGGTCGTATCGGAATCTACGAAACCTTCACCATGGACGACAACTTAAAACAGCTAACCATTGATAAAGCACCTTCTTTTAAGATTCTTCAGCAAGCCATTGAAAACGGCATGATTACCATGCTTCAAGATGGCGTCTTAAAGGTTATGGATGGTATTACTTCTCTGGAAGAAGTATACCGTGTTATTGGTAATTTCAATTATGTCGACGAACTGTACGATATCGTTATCTCCCAGACAATCGGTCGTGGCGTAAAAATTACAGCGGCGGAATACGAGCGCGGTCAAGCTTTAACTAAGCATATCGGGCAAGCCATTAATCTCAGTGATATTCCCTCGAAAGAATTAATTAAGATGATAATGAGTATGGCCAGCGCCAGTGACGCCGGCGATGTCCACATTGAACCGGAAGAAAATGGGGTAGCTGTTCGCTTCCGCATAGACGGTGTGATGCATGATATTCTCGATCTACCTAAAACCAGCTATTTACCGATTCTTTCGGAAGTAAAAATTTTAGCCGGATTCGCCACCAATATCAAAAGAGCGACTTTAGATGGTCGTTTCAGCGTCTACCTGCCAGAAAAGAAATTCGACTGCCGCCTCTCAATAATCTCCGGCGGTTACGGCGAAACGATTGTTATCCGCCTCCTAATAAATTCCGCCGCTTCGCTTGACTTGGAAAAATTAGGAATCACTTCAGTGGCCAAGAAAGAGCTAGACAAGGCAATAACAAAAACCAAGGGCATCATCATTGCTACCGGTCCCACTGGTTCCGGTAAAACGACAACCCTTTACGGCATTCTTAATAAGCTGAATAAATCCGATGTTAAAATAATTACCATCGAAGACCCGATTGAATACCAACTCCCGGGAATAATGCAAACGCAAATTGACACTGAACGCGGATATACTTTTGCGGCCGCTATGCGCTCTTTGCTTAGACAAAACCCCAATATCATGATGATTGGCGAAATTCGCGACGAAGAAACGGCAAAAATTGCCATTGAAGCGGCTATGACTGGACATCTTGTCTTGTCGACAATTCACGCCAATAGTGCCGCCGGTGCCATTTCCCGCTTCGCCGGCCTAGGGGTCGACAAATCATCCCTGGCTAACGCCATCGAATTTTCCATCGGTCAACGTCTAGCCCGTAGAATCTGTCCGCATTGCAAAATTGAAGACACTCCTGGGCAAGAAATGATTGAACAGGCTAAATCAATTTTATCAAGCATCAAGAACAAAGAAGTAGTTATTCCTAAAACCCTTAAATTCTACAAAGGCGCCGGTTGTGAACAATGTAATCACTTGGGGTATAAAGGCAGAGTGGGCTTATACGAAACCATTCCTTCTTCCAACTCAATCCGCAAATTAATCCAGAAAGAAGAGACGACTGACTACGATATTGAACAAGAAGCAATCAACGAAGGTACGATCAGCATCGCTCAAGATGGGGTGCTTAAAGCCTTAGCCGGAGAAACCAGCCTAGAAGAAGTGTTCCGCGTAATTTAATTTAAAAAGCTAATGCCTCTACTAAAGAGTCAAATCATATGATTAACACCGCTTTTATCACTAAGTTGAAAAATGACTACCGCCAGCGCGAACAAGAAAGACGACAGATAATCAGCCGTTCCAACGATGTTCTCTTTCAAGCAAAAAAAACCATCTTCGCCCTCCAGCGCGAAGAACTATCCTTAGCTGAAGAAAAACTGCGGAGCATGGAAGCCGTTCTGAAAAAAATGGAAAAAGATTTTAGCCCCAATCGCCTTCGCGAAGAAGGAGCCTACCACGCCGCCGCTGAAGAATATGTTGAAGCAAAAACATTGGCGGCGATAGTGTCCGGTAAAAAAATTAATGCCATCACCGGCCTGCACCTAGGATACGACAGCTATCTCGGCGGACTCTGCGATTTAATCGGAGAAATGGTGCGCCTAGCTACCAACCGCGCCGCTAAAGGAAAATATGAAAGTGTGGCGGAACTGAAAGATAAAGCTGAAGAAATAATGAACAGCCTGCTTGATTTTGACTTAACCGGCTATCTGCGCACCAAATACGACCAGGCGCGCGGCCATTTGCGTAAATTAGAACAGATGGCTTATGAAATACGTCTGCGTAAAGATAAATAATGGTTATGCTCATCGCCATCGCTGCCGATTTACATGATAATCTTGCTAACTGGCAGAAATTTAAAGAATACTCAAAAAAGCAGGGCATAGATACCCTGCTTTTCTGCGGCGATTTATGTAACCGCGACACTTTAAAAAAAATAGCAACTAATTGGAAAGGAAAAATATTTATGATTGCCGGTAACCAAGAATTATATAATCAGGCAGAAACTAAAACTTTACCCTCTATTAGCTTCCTCAATCGCTATGGAGTGATAGAAATAAATAATTTAAAAATAGGCTTGATTCATGAACCTGAATATGAAAAAAGAATCACAAGAGAAAATAAAGGGCTGAACTATTTGTTTTACGGCCACACTCATAAACCTTGGTTTGTCAGAAAAAATGACATCATTATTGCTAATCCGGGAACACTTGGCGGGGTTTTCTATAAAGCCAGTTTTGCCGTTCTTGACACTGATACCGGTAAATTAGAGTTAAAAATTTTAGAAAATATTTAAATGATAGAACCAAAAAACTAAAAGTTTTTTCTATAAAATTATAATAGCGACAGATTACAAATAAACATCGCGCAAATATCGACCGGTAACACTTTCTTTAATTTTCATAACCTCAACAGGCGTGCCGGCGGCAACAATATATCCACCCTGGGCGCCGCCTTCCGGACCCAAATCAATAATCCAATCGACCGATTTAATCACATCAAGATTATGCTCAATAATTAAGACAGTATTACCTTGGTCAACCAACATATTTAAGACTTTAAGCAGGCGATCAATGTCAGCAAAATGCAAACCGGTCGTCGGTTCGTCCAAAATATATAGAGTGCGTCCGGTAGCCCGCCGCGACAATTCTGTTGCCAACTTAATACGCTGAGCCTCACCTCCGGAAAAAGTAGTGGCAGATTGTCCCAGGTGAATATAGCCCAATCCGACTTCTTCTAAAGTCCCTAATTTCTGGCGCAATGCAGAATTATCCTTAAAAAATTCAAAAGCCTCGCTGACGGTCATCTCTAAAACTTCATGGATATTTTTACCTTTATACTTAATATCCAAGATTTTTTGCTGAAAACGCTGACCGTGACAAACATCGCAAGTAAGATAAACATCATTTAAAAACTGCATTTCCACCTTAATCGCTCCGTCTCCAGCACAGGTTTCACAGCGTCCGCCGGCAACATTAAAAGAAAAATGACCAGAAGTTAATCGCTTTAAACGAGCTTCAGGTAATTCGGCAAATAAGTCACGAATATAGGTATAAAGCCCGGTATAAGTCGCCGGATTGGAACGAGGCGTTCTGCCGATAGGAGATTGATTAATATCTATCACCTTATCAATATTATCTAAACCTCTGATTTCCTTATGGGCGCCGACATCGACTTTAGCTCGGTAGAATTTTTTATTTAAAGCATTAGCCAGAATATCAGACATTAAAGTCGATTTACCGGAACCGGAAACTCCGGTAATAGCCACAAATTTACCCAAAGGAATATGAACATCAATATTTTTTAGATTATGCTCGCTGGCGCCAGCTACCGTCAGAAATTTGCCATTTCCGGGACGAAAAGATTCGCGCTTGGCAATAGACTTAACCCCGGAGAGATAAGCTCCGGTCAATGACTGACGACAATCTTTAATATCCTCAGGTTTACCGGAAAACAGTATTTTGCCGCCATGTTCACCGGCGCCTGGACCGACATCGACTAAATAATCAGCTGCCCGCATCATCGCAGCATCATGTTCTACGACAATAACCGTATTGCCATTATCACGTAAATCTTTAAGCATGGCGATTAATTTATCATTGTCCCGTTGGTGCAAACCGATGGAAGGCTCATCTAAAACATAGAGTACGCCACTTAAAGTGGAGCCTACCTGGGCAGCCAAACGGATACGCTGAGCCTCGCCTCCAGAAAGACTATTGGCGGGACGACTGAGGGTGAGATAAGACAAGCCGACTCTTTCCAAAAATTCTAAATTTTTAATAATCTCTTTTAAAATAGGGTGAATAACCGCCTGATTGCCGTTCCAAGAAGAAGATAACAGCCATTTAGAAAGTAGAGGCCTCAGGATATCAATGGTTTTATCGGCGATATCAGCAATGCTCAAGTTTTTAATTTTAGCAGCCAGATATTCCGGTTTTAAACGAAAACCGCCACAAGCTGGACAAACTGCCAAGCGCATACATTTTTCAATTTCCTGTTTAACGAAATTGGATTTCGTTTTTTCATAGCGCTCTAAAAGCTCAGCATTCAATCCCCGCCACTGCTTGTCTCCGTTTAATATAGCTGCCCGTTGACCGACGCTCATCTCCTGCAAAGGTGTTTCCAAAAAAAAACCATAGCGTTCTCCCAACTTTTTCAATTCTACAAATAAAGCGCTGCTGGTATTGAGATTAGCATGAGCCAGGGGTTTAATCGCTCCTTGAAGCAAATTAAGTTTCAAACTAAAAACTAATTCCGGGTCAATTTCTGTCCGCGTTCCCAAACCACCGCAGTGCGGACAAGCACCATAATTTGAATTAAAAGAAAAATTTCTCGGTTCCAGTCCGGGAAGAGTGAAACTGCAGGTGGGGCAAGCATAGACATAATGACTTGGTTCTTGCTTCTTCTTGTTTTTGCGCCCGGAACTTTTTTCCGCCTTTTTCAAGCGCGTCTGACAATGAGGGCAATAAGGCCAAGCGACTCGGGCATAAAGCAAGCGTAAATAATCATAAATTTCCGTAACCGTACCGACTGTAGAACGCGGATTATTGCCGGCTGTACGCTGATCAATGGCGATAGCTGGCGACAAGCCTTCAATCAAATCAAAATCTGGTTTATCCATTAATCCGACAAACTGACGAGCGTAGGCTGATAAAGATTCAACATAACGTCGCTGCCCCTCCGCGTAAATAGTATCAAAAGCTAAAGAAGATTTACCGGACCCAGACAAGCCGGTAATAACAATCAACTTATTGCGGGGCAAATCAAGATTAATATCTTTTAAATTATGAGTACGGGCGCCTTTGATTTTTATATTATTTTCAAGCATGTCTGAATAAATAAATATTTTAATAGTGTCCATTATATACTTAAATGCGCAAAAAAACAAGAGCGGATTTAAACCGCTCTTGGAAAAAATGATTAAAAAAATGGAAAGAAAATCCGCAAAATAACCATCAGCCAACGATGGTGCCAAACTAGACGCTGAGAGGATAAATTTATCTTGACAGCGCTATCGCGCCAGCGTCGCCAAATCTTAAGCAAGTCGGCTACCGCTTGTTTTTGTTTAAAGAAAACCCCTAATTCAAGATTAAAGTTGAAAGACAAAATATCCAGATTTTGCGAACCAACCAGGGCTTCCTTATCATCTATTATCATCACCTTCGCGTGGTTCATTGCCTGAGTTAAATAAAAAATTACACCGACCGAGGATAAATAGGAAGCGTTAGCATAATTAATCTTATTTAAAAATTTGATATCCGTGTCTTGGGGAATGATTATCTCTACTGATACCCCGCGATGAATGGCATTATCCAAAGAAGCTAACAACCAACGCGGTGGCATAAGATAAGGTGTAACGATTTTAATAGAAGTTTGCGCCTCCATCAATTTACGGCGATAATAATTATTAAAACTATATTTTTTTTCACCTATTTCCCAAGTGTCTATTACCCATGATTTTATTTTTTTTACTAAAGGCAGACGACTATGAATAAGAATACGCTCATCTTTGCCGCCGCAACGTTTGTAAGTATAGGCGAAAGAACGCAATAAGGGGCGAACAACCCGTCCGCGCAAGCAAATTTGTAAATCATACCAATAGCGAATCTTGTCCTCAATATTAACGCCGCCTAAAAAAGCAATTTTTTCATCGATAATCACCAGTTTGCGATGAATGCGCTTAAACCAACGGGAAAAAAAGATAAACTCGACGCCAGCGTTTCTTAATTCAGACACCGATACTGACTTTAAACTAATACTGCCATAAGCATCGACAATAACTACCACCTTTAGACCGGCCTGCGCCTTTTCTTTTAACTTGCCTAAAAAATCATGAGTCTGACGAGTGTCGTCCAAAAAAATATACATCTCAATATAAATCGATTTTTCCGCCTTTACCAAAGCGGCCAAAATTCCATCCCAGGCCTTTTGTGAAGTTGTATAGAATTTATAGCGCATAAAATTATTATACCACGGGCGGGGAAAAAATAGGCAAACAAAAACCAGGCTGTTAACCTGGTTTATATATTTTATATATATTTTATGATAATAGGCGTTTAATTTCCGGCAAAAAACGCTTAGCTTCGCTGCGACCGATATCAATCAAAGCTTTAGCTACCGGCGGATCAAAATATTTTTTATACTCATTGGTCTGCATAAAAGCAGAAGTGTCTGGATTCATTACTAAATCTGCTCCAAATAAAGAATGCTTGGCTAGATTATGGACGGCAATCCTAGTTGATCGCAAAGCCACCGTCGGCAGATTAAAACGGCGATGAATAAATTCATGATGATGATAAAGATTAACAGCAATAATTTTATCCGCTCCCATCTCTCGTACAAGATTAACCGGCACCGGGTTGCTCAAACCGCCATCCACCAATAAGTGGCCGTGAATTCGCACCGGCTCAAAAACCAAGGGGACGGAAGTGCTAGCTCTGACCGCTGTAGCCAAACGACCTTGATCAAGGATGCAAGCCTGACCACTAATAAGATCAGTAGCGACAATCTTTAAAGGTAAACGACAATCAGAAAAATTTTTACGACCCAACACTCTCTCCAAGAATATTTCAAATTTACGTCCGGAAACTAAACCGCCGCGAAAACCCAAATCAAATAAAGTTGGCAATTTCCCCTTCTTGTTCATAACAATTTTCTGCTTCAATAAATCAAAACTAGAATAAATAGAAAAGTAAGCGCCAATCAAAGCACCAATAGAGGCGCCGCTGATATAATCAAGGGGTATATTATTTTCTTGCAACACCTGAATAACGCCGATATGAGCGAAGCCGCGAAAACCACCGCTACCAAGTGCTAAACCAATTTTAGGACGAGATTTCATATATTTTAGACTGACTATATTCTAGTATTTTTTCTTTAAATGAGCAAATATAGGAGGCTAAAAGTCTTGTTTAATTTAATATTAAAATAAAAATGCTTAAAAAACATTAATTAATCCCTGTCCAAACATAAAAAGCTATTCTTATCTAATAGCTTTTTCATAATCAGTCTTAGGGCCTGATGTTTCCGAAAAAATTGTTTAGATTATTGGGGAAATTGAGAAATGGTCGGAAATTTTAAATAATAGAGCTTGTTAACAGTTGACTATAATATTAACATATGTTAATATAGATTATATAAGTTAACATAAAATATATGAAAGCAGAAAAAAATTATTATACCGTCAAAGAACTTGCTGATATTATGGGTCTTAGTAGGATCACGATTTTTAAAAGAATTAAAGCTGGGAAAATTAAAGCTGAAAAAATAGGTAGAAATTATATTATCTATAAAAATGATTTAAAAGAAATGTTTAGCAATAACCTTACCAAGGACGATAAAATTATCATTAAAAATGCTTTAAAAATAGTCTTAAATGAATATGGAGACACGATAAGAATGCTGGGTAAAGAATAAAATATGTTAAAGCCACTAACCATTAATGAAATAAAATATTTAGCTCATCGTTTAGCTATTGACACTATGGGTTGGGATGAGCCGATACCAAAATTTGAAACAAGATACCCCAATGTATTGGAGAGTTGTATTGCTACACCTTTTCAGAAATTTGAAAGAAAAAATTTGTACGCAGGTATTGATGGTAAAGGGGCTATTTTGTTTTATTTACTTATAAAAAATCACCCTTTTCAAAACGGAAACAAAAGACTGGCCGTTGCGTCATTGCTAGTTTTTCTTTATAGGAATAATAAGTGGATTGAAGTAGACAATAAAGAACTTTATAACTTGGCTGTTTGGGTGGCCCAAAGTCCTTCTTTAGCTAAAGATGAAATGATTATTTTTATTAGTAAATTTATTAAAAAATATTTACGGAATTTTAAGCTCTCCGAGAAATAGGCGGAAATTTTTGAATAGTTAAAAATCTAATAAGTATTTAAAGTGTTCATTTTTACCAATAAAATATTATTATGCATACTTATGTAAATAGACTTTTACCACACTTTAAATTATCTTAATTACATAAAAATTATTAATATGTTACAAAATAATAACATTTCAGATAAAAATAAGGTTAAATTGATTAACAATATTTATAACAAGGCTCTCTCTGATATAAATAATATTAAAAAAGAACGGGATGATAAAATTATAAAATTATTAAAAAATATCGATGACCGTCATATTGACAAAATTTTAAAAGATATAAAAAATACTAAATGATAAAAATATGGATTTCGAGAATAAACAAAATAAAATAGAAGAATTCGCCCCAGAGAAAAAACCAGAAAATGAAAAAAATCTGGAAATTTACGATGTTATTAATAATGGAGAGAAAAGGCTTTCTGGCGCCTCTGAAAAAATTAGTAATGAAAATATACAGGCGATTTCTCATGTAGAAAATTATCCCGGCACTGAATCAAGAGATATAGAAAATACTCAGGGGATAATAACTGAAACTAATCAAAAAATTAATCAAGTAATAGAAAATACTCAAAAAAACGTTAGAGAAATTGTTGGCAAAAATAGTGAAACTAATCAAGAAAAAGATCTAAACCAAGAAAAAAGACCATCACAGGACGATTTAAGAGAAGTAAATATTATAAAAAGAATAGATAATAAATTTTCAGGCAGAGAAAATAGAGATGAATTCTTAAATATATCAAGAAAAATAACAGAAAAAATTAAAGGTTTGCCAGATAATAAAAAAGAAGTTTATTGGCAAAAAATGTTATCCCTAGTTAAGTCAGAGCAAAATAATGACATTTATTATTATAAGGAATTGCATGATGAGGCCTTAAATGAATTAAAAATGGTTGAAAAAAATTCTAGTCTTAAAAATAGGGACATGGCGATAGAGGACAGGATTACTAAATGTAGCTCATTTGAGGATTTAGATGTTGTATTAAGTAGTTCTGAAGGTTTGTCTGGAAGTAGCAATAATTATGATTCAGAAAATTTAAAAAATATTATTTCTGATGTAAAAAATTTCAAATTACCATTAAACGCTTTAACCAGATCGGCTGGCTTGCGTGATAAAGTGAAAAATTTACTTGCCACACCTGATCCTTTGGTGACAACAAATAGATTTGAAGTCACAACTGCCGATGGGACAAATATTTGGGAAAGTCAAAATACCCCAAATCCAGAACTAATTAGATTAAATCGGGGTCGTCACTGGGAATTAATTAGCAAATCTGAATACAAAGAAATTTTGCATAAAGCAAAAGAAGATGAAATAGGTGCATATGTCGACTTATTGGATAAATATAAGAAGGAAAATTTAGGAGAAAAGAGGAATTCAATGATAAATTTTATTAATAATGAATTTATTTTTACAAAAAATCATTTGGGTGAAATTAAAGAAAATTTATCTATTTTGTATGAAAAAACAAATACCCCTATTTATAAAAAATTACTTGATTATATTAATTCAAGTGAAAATAAATTTGATGGTAACCAAGAATCACCTTTTTTAAAAAAGATTAAAAGTTTAAAGGAGAAAAGTAATTGAAAATAAAATATAAAAATCCCCACTAAATAGTAATTAATTGGGAAAGTTTTTAATAAAAAATTCAATTTAAGCTGATAAAAATTAAATATATAGGTAGACCAATTGGTAA
>ERZ795044.530-NODE-530-length-35830-cov-16.409560_pt1 | contig 35830 bp, 30 predicted proteins | sample MGYA00375128_ERZ795044 | MGnify/ENA primary metagenome ERZ795044 (study PRJEB30173, sample SAMN05720213) | anaerobic digester metagenome | isolation source: active sludge of municipal wastewater-treating anaerobic digesters | place: USA | collected 2014-12-22 ...
TGGGAGCGAGCTTGCTCGCGACGAATGAGCTCCGTACTTGTTCAGAGTTTCCCTAGATTCGGCGCGGTACAGCCTGACAATTCCTCAAGAGGCTTCCCGCCAAGGCGGGGTGAGTGATGCCGTTGCCCTGAGCCAGGATTCTGGTCTTCAATCCCGCGGCGGCGGCGGTGCGATGACGGTTCGATTGCCGTTGTGTTCGGGTCCGCTGACCACGCCATCACGTTCCATCTGTTCGATCAGGCGTGCGGCGCGGTTGTAGCCGATGCGCAGGTGGCGTTGCACACCGGAGATCGAGGCGCGCCGGGTCTCGGTGACGATGCGCACGGCCTTGTCGTACAGCACCGCATCCTCGCCACCTTCACTGTCTTCCGCTTCCTGAGGCAATCCGGTTTCGCTGATGATCTTGCCATCGGCCATGGTCTGCACTTCTTCCAGCACGCCGTCGATGTAATCGGGCTTGCCTTGCGCGCGCAGCCATTCGACCACCTTGTGCACTTCGTGATCATCGACGAAGGCGCCATGTACGCGCTCGGGCGTTGCGGTACCGGGCGGCAGGTAGAGCATGTCACCGTGACCGAGCAGGGTTTCCGCGCCGGACTGGTCGAGGATGGTGCGTGAGTCGATCTTGCTCGACACCTGGAAGGCAATGCGGGTCGGGATGTTGGCCTTGATCAAACCGGTGATCACGTCCACCGATGGCCTTTGCGTGGCCAGGATCAGGTGCACGCCCGCGGCGCGCGCCTTTTGCGCGAGGCGCGCAATCAGTTCCTCGACCTTCTTGCCGACGATCATCATCATGTCGGCGAACTCGTCGATGATGACCACGATGTACGGCAGGGTCTTCAGCGGTTCGGCCTTCATCGAGGGCTGCGAGGCATCCGGGCGGAACAGCGGATCGAGCAGCGGCTGGCCCTTGGCTTCCTCGTCGCGCACCTTTTTGTTGAAACCGGCCAGGTTGCGCACACCCACTGCGGCCATGAGCTTGTAGCGACGTTCCATTTCCGCCACGCACCAGCGCAAGGCGTTGGCGGCCTCCTTCATGTCGGTGACAACCGGCGCCAGCAGATGCGGAATGCCCTCGTACACGGAAAGCTCCAGCATCTTCGGATCAATCATGATCATGCGCACGTCGGACGCATTGGCCTTGTACAGAAGGCTCAGCACCATGGCATTGAGCGCCACCGATTTGCCCGAGCCGGTGGTACCGGCCACCAGCAGGTGCGGCATCTTGGCCAGATCAACCACCACCGGTGCACCGCCGATGTCCTTGCCCAGGGCCAGTGCCAGCGGTGACTTGATCTGGTCGTACCGGTCGGAGCGCAGGATCTCGGAGAGATAGACGATCTCGCGGTTGACGTTGGGGATTTCCAGGCCGATCACCGACTTGCCCGGGATCACATCGACCACGCGCACGCTGATCACCGAAAGGCCGCGCGCGATGTCCTTGTCCAGACTGGAAATCTGGCTGCCCTTGATACCGGGTGCAGGCTGCATTTCAAATCGCGTAATCACCGGCCCCGGATGCGCGCTGACCACCTGCGCCTCGATGCGGAAATCCTTCAGCTTGAATTCGACCTGACGCGACAAGGCATCCAGCGCTTCCTGCGAATAGCCGGAGACCTGTTGCTTGGGCTCATCGAGCAGGGCCAAGGGTGGCACTTCGCCTTCACTGGACGATCCGACAAACAGCGGAATCTGGGTTTCACGCCGGGCGCGCTCGCTCTTGCCGATCGGCGCCAGGGTCGGCTCGATCTTGAGCGGTTCGCGCTTGGACTGCTTGATGGTGTCGACCTTGCGCACCACCTCGCGCTCGACGCGCGCCTGCCGCGCCGCACTCCAATCCTCGGCGTGACGGAAGCGTTCGCGCAGCCAGGCGACGGCATTGATCAGGCTTCGTCCGATCAGGTCCATCAATTTGAACCAGGACAAGCCGGTGGCCAGGGTGATCGCAACCAGGAACAGCGCCAGCAGGAACAAGGTGGCGCCGAGAAAGCCGAACCCCTGCATCAGTGAATTGCCGATCAGCGCCCCGAGCACGCCGCCGGCCTTGGCAGGCAACTGCGTGGGTCCGGTGAAATGCAGGTGGGCAAGACCCGAGCCGGCCACGAAGAACGCAAGGCCGCCAACCAGGCGCAAGGCAGGTTCGATGGGCAAACGCTCACCGTCCTCTCCTCCCTTGAGGACTATTGCACCCACCAGCAGGAGCAAGGCCGGAAACGCGTAAGCCAGGCCGCCGCAGAAATAGAACAGCAGGTCGGCCATGTAGGCGCCGATGGACCCGCCGAAATTCTGCACCTTGCCCTCGGCTCCGACATGGGACCAGCCGCCGTCGGCGGGGCTGTAGGTCCAAAGGCAGACGAACAGGTATACCGCCAACGGCAGCAGCAGGAGGAATCCCACCTCACGCAGGCGACGTTGCAGCCTGTCGTCGAGCGGGGCGGGTCTGGAGGGTTTGGATTCGCGCGCCACCTGTAGAACTTACCTTAATTCCTTGGCGCAAGCGATTGTTTTCAAATGACGCCTTCCAGTGCGGCGTGCACGATCCTGCCGGCATCCACGTTGATTCCACCCTTAAGCGGAGCGTAGTCGCGCCATCCCGGACCATTGGCCAAGCGTTGCACGTAGGGAAGGATCGCCGCGGAAATTGCCTGCGAAGACGTCTGCGGAACCGCACCCGGCATGTTGGTGACGGCAAAGTGGGTGACGCCATCGACCACGTAGGTCGGATCTTTCCAGGTGGTTGGCTTGGACGTCTCGAAGCAGCCACCCTGGTCGATGGAGATGTCGGCCAGCACGCTGCCGGGTTCCATGTCCTTGACCATGGCTGCGGTAACCACGCGCGGAGCACGTGCGCTCGGCACCAGCACGGCACCCACGACGAGATCTGCCGTGCGCAGTTCGCGGGCCACGTATTCCTCGTACGGATACAGGGCCGTGACGTTGGTACCCAGGGCCATCATCTGTGCCAGGCGATCCTGGCGTTTGTCGAACACCACGACATTGGCGCCACCGGCGGCTGCCAGCATGGCCGAGTTTCCACCCGCTGCGCCCGCTCCCAGCACCACCACCTTGCCGCGCTCCGTCGATGGCAATCCACCGAGCAGCTTGCCCTTGCCGCCACTGGGCTGATGCAGCAAGTGCGTACCGACCTGCACGGCGATGCGCCCGGCGATGATCGACATGGGGGCCAACAGGGGCAGCGATCCATCGGATTCCTCGACCGATTCAAAGGCAACTCCGGTCAGGCCAATGTCGAGCAGGCTGCGGGTCAATGCCGGCTCTGCCGCCAGATGCAGGTAGCAGAACAGCAAGTGATCCTTGCGCAGTCGGGCAAGGTCACCGGCAATCGGTTCCTTGACCTTCACGATCAATTCACCGGTTGCGTACAGCGCGTCGGCGTCTGCGAGGACCTTGACGCCGTTGCGCACGAAATCGTCGTCGCTGAATCCGCTCTTGGTACCAGCGCCGGACTGGATGAAGACCTCATGCCCACGGCGCACCAGATCGGCGCAGGCCGCAGGCACCAGCGCTACGCGCCCTTCGAGGGTCTTGGTTTCGGACGGAATACCGATGCGCATCAGGATCTCCAGTGTTGATCAAGGATCGCAGCGACAAAGTGCCACTGCGTAGACGGAAACTTGTCGGCACGCCAAGCCTGCGGAAGGCTTGATTCACGGCTCCGCGCACCCCATCCTGATGCGGCGATCACGCTGCGGATGCGCTGTCGCACCGGCAGGAATCAACGAATCGGAGAATGCGGCAACGCAGGACCCCGCACCTTTCACGCGGCGACTCGGAACACCCTGAAATCGCCAACATTGCAGGCCGGAAAAGCGGCCGGGATTATACATGACCACCCCAAAGCACACGCGTCTGCTCATCCTCGGAACCGGACCGGCCGGCTACTCGGCAGCCATCTACGCCGCGCGCGCCAATCTCAAGCCGGTCATGATCAGCGGTCTCGCCCAGGGCGGCCAACTGATGACCACCACGGATGTCGACAACTGGCCAGGGGATGCAGAAGGCTTGCAGGGTCCCGCGCTCATGCAGCGCATGCTGGAGCATGCCGAGCGCTTCAATACCGAAATCATCTTCGACCACATCCACAGTGCCGATCTCAAGCAGAAGCCATTCCGTCTGCAGGGCGACAACGGCGAGTACACCTGTGACGCGCTGATCATCGCCACCGGCGCCACCGCCATGTACCTGGGTCTCGAATCCGAGAACCGTTTCAAGGGCCAGGGCGTTTCCGCCTGCGCGACCTGCGACGGGTTCTTTTTCCGCGGCCAGGAAGTCGCCGTGATCGGCGGCGGCAACACCGCGGTCGAAGAGGCGCTGTACCTGGCCAACATCGCCAGCAAGGTCACCCTGGTGCACCGCCGCGACAAGCTGCGTGCCGAGAAGATCCTGCAGGACAAGCTGTTCGAGAAGCAGGCGGCGGGCAAGATTGAAATCGTCTGGAACCACACCGTCGATGAAGTGCTCGGCGACGCCAGTGGCGTGAATGGCGTTCGCATCAAGAGCATGCAGGATGACAGCACCCGCGACATTCCCGTTTCCGGCATGTTCGTGGCGATCGGCCACACGCCGAATACCGGCATCTTTGATGGCCAGCTCGAGATGCGCAATGGCTATATCTCGATTCGTACCGGGCTGGAAGGCAATGCAACGGCCACCAGCGTTGCCGGCGTGTTCGCCGCCGGCGATGTCGCCGACCAGGTCTATCGCCAGGCCATCACCTCGGCAGGCTTCGGCTGCATGGCGGCGCTGGATGCCGAGAAATATCTCGACAAGCTCGGCCTCGCCGGCTGAGCCTGGGTCATCAATGGAGGCGCGCGTGCGGCCCCAAGCAGTCATCTGCCCGATGATGCCCCGCGTCAGATCGTGGACCTGAATCGGCAAACCCTTGAAGCCCGCCTACACGGTGGTTTCGGCGAAATCGACCCGGCGACCTGGGACGCGCTGGTCGCCAGCGACCATCCATTCCTTGCCCACGCCTTCCTGCACGGCCTTGAGCAGCATGGCTGCATCCGCAAGGAACTTGGCTGGCAATCGTGCCCGCTTGGACTCTATCGCAACGGCAGATTGCTGGCTGCCGCTCCGCTGTATCTCAAGGACAACTCGCACGGCGAGTTTGTCTTTGATTGGGCCTGGGCCAGCAGTTACGCACGCCTGGGCATGGACTACTACCCGAAGCTGCTGGCCGCCGTGCCCTACTCGCCGGTCAGTGGGCCTCGCCTGCTCGCAGGCCATTCCGATGACGCGCACGCCTTGCGCCAGACCCTGGTCGAGACCATCGAGCGTTGCACGGGACATCTGCAACTGTCTTCGGCACACCTCAACTTCGTCAGCGAATCCGACACCGCCGCGCTCGCCGGCTCACACTGGCTGCCGCGCTTCGACTGGCAATTTTTCTGGCGCAATCGCGGCTGGTCCAGCTTCGATGATTTTCTCGGCGCGCTGCGCCCGAAAAAGCGCAAGAACATCGCCCAGGAGCGCGCCCAGGTGCGCGCAGCCGGCGTGCGGTGCGAAGTGCGCCACGGCGATGAAATGGAGGCCGAGGACTGGCAGGCGTTGCATGATCTCTACCGCGCAACCTTCGAGATGCACGGCAATCATCCGGCCCTGAGTGAAGCCTTTTTCCGCCATCTGGGCAAACACATGCCGCGCCAGGTGGTCGTCGTGCTGTGCCGCAAGGCCGGGACCATCGTTGCCATCGCGTTCTTCCTGCGCAGTGTGGAAGCCCTGTACGGTCGCTACTGGGGCGCACGCGAACATGTGCCCGGCCTGCACTTCGAGGCTTGCTACTACCAGGGCATCGACTACTGCATCCGTCATGGCCTGCAGCGTTTTGAACCCGGCGCACAGGGCGAGCACAAAATTGCCCGCGGCTTTCTTCCGGAGCCCACCCGTTCCTACCATCGCATCCTGGATTCCCGTTTCTCGGACGCCATTGCCGACGCCCTTGAGCGCGAAGCCCGCGCGTTGCGCATCTATCGCGCCGAGCTCATGTCACACAATCCCTACCGGGATGCGATGTCATGATTCGCCTGCCCCAACTGGACGTGGACAGCCTGGATTTTCCGCCGTTGGAAAGCGCATGTCGGCAACCGGATGGACTGCTGGCGTTCGGCGGCGACCTGCGACCGGATCGCCTGCTTGCGGCCTATGCCCGAGGCATTTTTCCCTGGTATTCGGCTGGACAGCCCATCCTTTGGTGGTCGCCGGATCCGCGCATGGTGCTGGCCACGTGCAAGCCCCACGTACCCCGCCGCCTGCAACGCTGGCTCAAGGCCTGCACCTGGTCGATCCATGCGGATGATGCATTTGCAGAAGTCGTGCGCGCCTGCGCACAACCGCGCCACCGCGGCGACGGCACGTGGATCACCGCGGAAATGTTCTCGGCCTATTGCCACCTGCACGAACTTGGCCACGCACATTCGCTGGAAGTCCGTGACCGTGGCGAGCTGGTCGGTGGCATCTACGGCGTTGCCATCGGCCGCATGTTCTTTGGCGAATCCATGTTCAGCCGGCGCGACCATGCTTCCAAGCTGGCCCTGCTCGCGCTCTGCCGTGGCCTTGCCACCGTCGGCTTCCCGCTGCTCGATGCACAGGTCAGCTCCAATCATCTGCGCAGCCTGGGCGGCCACGAGCTGCCGCGAAACGCGTTCTGCGCCCAGGTTGCGGATCTCGCGCAGCGCCCGCCATGGCGCGGAAACTGGGCCGGGCATTTCAATGCAATCAAGCCGCTTGACCTGATTCCAGTGCGGAATGACGGCGCTTCGGATTCGCCGGCATCAGGCTGAAACATCCCTGCAATCCGGTTTGCGCAAGGACGACGTCAACGCCAATCACGACCGGATTCACATGCGCGGACGCCTGATCGTGTAGAATCCCGCGCCTTCGCGGCCCCTCCGAGCCCGAGTTGCTGGGAAAAATGTCCAAAGACGATGTCATCGAAATGGAAGGCGCGGTCCTGGAGACCCTGCCCAACACCATGTTCCGGGTAAAACTGGAGAATGGGCATGTGGTCACCGCCCACATTTCCGGGCGCATGCGCAAGAACTACATCCGCATCCTCACCGGCGACAAGGTCAAGGTCGAGATGACTCCCTACGACCTCACCAAGGGCCGCATCACCTACCGCATGAAATGATGATGGTGCGCCGTATCCCTGCCCTGCTGGCGCTGGTCCTGGTTGTCGGCAGCGCCGCCGCATCAAGCACGGTCTACAAGTGGAAGGACGCCAACGGCGGCCTGCACTTCACCGATACGCCACCTCCTGCCGGTGCCACCCTGATCAGTGGCCCCAAAGTTACCCGCCCGACATCAGGCGCAACGCCGCAACCCGACTGCCGCACCGACATTTCGGCTGAGGACTGTGCGCAGGCGCGTGCCGCGCTTGAGAGCGACGCGGAAACGCTCGGATCCGAAGTGAAGGCCGAAGACCCGGCCACCGATGATGCCTACGTACGTCGGGCAAACCAGTTGCGCGCCGAGGACTGCGAAATGCTGCGCCAGGGCAAGGCCGCGATCGAGAAACGCATGAGCGGCGAGTCGACGGAAATCCTCACCGACGAAGAACGCGCAGCCCAACCCGCGCAGTTGGCCGATATCGAGCGCAGGCTGAGCGAGAATTGCCAATAGGGCAAACTCGCCCCAGCCACCCGTTGCTACGCATCGCCCCGCTCATCCAAAACCAACGCCACACCCGTACAAACCTGCAGGAGCCCGTTCACGGGCGATGAGTTTTGGCGAGCAGCCATCGGCCATGAATGGCCTCCCACCAATTCCTGTAGGAGCCCGTTCACGGGCGATGGCCTGCGTTCTGGTCTGCAAAATCGCCCCGGAACAGGGGCAAGCGCCTCAAGGTGTTTATCCCCTTTTGGGGGTTCCTGCAGGAGCGTTGCCACCCTCAACGCTGTAGGAGGCCATTCATGGCCGTCCTGCAATCCAGAAGAAAAGCGTCGCGACTGAAGTCGCTCCCACAAAGGCAATTCAGACGAACAATCAGCGAACCGGCTACTCCACCACCACCGGCAACTTCTCGGCGGCCTCGGTTTCAACCTTCAGCGCATCTTCGCGTACGGTCAGACGCACCTTGCCGCCATCGACCAGCTTGCCGAACAACAGCTCCTCGGCCAAAGCGCGCTTGACGTTGTCCTGGATCACCCGCGCCATGGGGCGAGCACCCATCTGCGGATCGAATCCGTTTTCCGCCAGCCAGCGCCGTGCCGCCGCATCCACGTCGAGCGAAACGTGCTTCTCCTGCAGCTGGGTTTCCAGCTCGATAAGGAACTTGTCGACGACGCGCAGGATGTGGTCGAAATCCAGCGCACCGAATTGCACGATGGCATCCAGACGGTTGCGGAACTCCGGGGTGAACGCCTTGCGCAGGATCTCCATCGCATCCGACGCATGGTTCTGCTCGACAAAGCCGATCGTGCGCCTTGCCGCGGCCTGGGCTCCGGCATTGGTGGTCATCACCACGATCACGTTGCGGAAATTCGCTTCACGACCGTTGGTATCGGTCAGCACGCCGCGATCCATGATCTGCAACAGCACGTTGTAGACATCCGGATGGGCTTTCTCGATCTCGTCCAGCAGCAGCACGCAATGCGGATGCTTGACGATTTGCTCGGTGAGCAGGCCGCCCTGGTCAAAGCCCACGTAACCCGGAGGCGCACCGATCAGGCGCGACACGGAATGCGCTTCCATGTATTCGGACATGTCGAAACGCACCAGCTCGACCCCCAGTTGCAAGGCAAGCTGGCGGGTGACCTCGGTCTTGCCGACGCCGGTTGGACCGGCGAACAGGAAGTTGCCAATCGGCCGGTTGGGGGCACCCAGTCCCGATCGCGCCATCTTGATCGCGCTGGTCAGGATTTCGATCGCCGAGTCCTGGCCGAACACGACCATCTTGAGGTTGCGTTCGAGGTTGCGCAGTACATCGCGATCCGAAGCCGACACTTGCTTGGGTGGAATGCGTGCCATGCGCGCCACGATGTATTCGATCTCAGGCACGTCCACCTTGCCATTGCGCTGGTCTTCCGGCAGCAGGCGCTGGCGTGCACCCGCCTCGTCGATCACGTCGATGGCCTTGTCCGGCAACAAGCGGTCGGAGATGTGCTTGACCGACAAATCGACGGCCGCCTTCAGCGCATCGCCGGTGTACTCGATGTTGTGGTGCTCCTCGAACCGGGACTTGAGGCCCTTGAGGATCTCGATGCTGTCGGCAACGCTCGGCTCGACCACGTCGATTTTCTGGAAGCGACGCGCCAACGCGCGGTCCTTCTCGAACACGCCACGGTATTCCTGGAACGTGGTTGATCCGATGCAGCGCATTTCACCCGAAGCCAGCATGGGCTTGATCAGGTTGGAGGCGTCCATGGTGCCGCCCGAGGCCGAGCCGGCGCCGATGATGGTGTGGATCTCGTCGATGAACAGGATCGCGCCCGGCTCCTTGCGCAGCTGGGCAATCACCGACTTGAGGCGCTTTTCGAAATCACCACGGTACTTGGTGCCGGCAACCAGCGCGCCCAGGTCGAGCGCGTAGATGGTGGCATCCTTGAGCACGTCCGGAACCTGCCCTTCAACGATGCGTTTGGCCAAGCCTTCGGCCAGCGCGGTCTTGCCGACGCCAGCCTCGCCGACGTAGAGCGGGTTGTTCTTGCGCCTGCGGCACAGCACCTGGATGGTGCGCTCGACTTCCAGCTCGCGACCGATCAGCGGGTCGATCTTGCCCTGGCGCGCGAGCTCGTTGAGGTTGTTTGCAAACTCGCCCAGCGGATTGCCGCGACCTTCCTCACCGGCCTCGCCTTCTCGGGCACCGGCTTCCGGGCCGGCCGCACCGGGAGCCGAAGTTTCATCGCCCAGCTTGGCGATTCCATGGGAAAGGAAATTGACCACATCCAGCCGGTTCACGTCCTGCTGGCTCAGGAAGTAGACGGCATGCGAATCCTTCTCGCCGAAAATGGCAACCAGCACGTTGGCGCCGGTCACTTCCTTGCGACCAGACGACTGCACATGGTAGACCGCGCGTTGCAACACGCGCTGGAAGCCCAGGGTGGGCTGAGTGTCGCGCTCATCTTCGGCAGGCAGCACCGGCACCGTCTCGGCAATGATCGAACGCAGGTCGCGTCCCAGCTTGCCGATGTCGGCGCTGCAGGCGCGCAACACCTGCGTGGCCGAGGGATTTTCAAGCAGGGCAAGCAACAGGTGCTCGACGGTCATGAATTCATGCCGCTGCTCGCGTGCCTGCTTGTAGCACTGGCCAATGGTGAGTTCGAGATCCTTGCTGAACATCCGCTTTGCCTCTCTGGATGACTGATGCGTCGGATATATGGGACCGCTCAGGATTTTTCCATGGTGCACAACAGGGGATGTTGGTGCGTCCTCGAGAATTCGTTGACCTGGGTGACCTTGGTTTCCGCAATCTCCCTCGTATATACGCCACAAACGCCCTTTCCGCGCGTGTGTACGTGCAACATGATCTGCGTGGCGCGCTCCCGGTCCATGGTGAAGAAAGTCTCCAGCACGATGACGACAAAATCCATGGGCGTGAAGTCGTCATTGAGGATGACCACCTGGTACATCGGCGGCTTGGCTACCTGGGGCGGCGCCACCTCGACCGCAAGGCCGTGGCTGTGCTCGTTGTCCTGGTTTGATTGCGATGACATGTGCTCAATCGGAATGCTGCATTCGCTTGCAGTATAGGTTCCGCTGCGCCGCGATCAAGTGATAAACAATGGCACGGGAACTCCGGCGATCTCCTGTAAACTGCCGGCCATGAACGTTGACCGGACTGCCGCACCGCTGATTTCATCGGAAATCGATGTCTGGCGCCCGCGCGTGACCGTTGCCACCGTGGTGCCGCGCGACGGCAGCTTCCTTCTTGTCGAGGAAAGCGTCCACGGCAAACGCGTCATCAACCAGCCGGCCGGCCACCTGGAACCCGGGGAAAGCCTGCAACAGGCCGCCATTCGCGAGACCCTGGAGGAAACCGGCTGGCACATCGAACTGGATTGCCTGATCGGCGTCCAGCAGTGGACCAGCACCGCGTCGGGAAGCCAGTTCGTCCGCTTCACCTTTGCCGCGAGGCCGCTGCGCCACGACCCCTTGCTGACCCTCGACGAAGGCATCATCGGCACGTTGTGGCTGGAGCGTGAGCAGATCCAGGCAATGGCCGAACGCCTGCGCAGTCCGCTGGTGCTGGACAGCATCGACCAATGGATCGACGGTCGCCGCCTGCCTCTCGACAGCGTTCGCCAGCTGGCTCCCGGCACACCGGCGATCTGAACGCCATGCCGCTCGGCCTGACCATGGTGGGCGTATCCGGTGGCGTGGATTCCTCGGTGGCCGCATTGCTTTTGTCGCGCGGGTCAAATCCGCTTGCCGGCATGTTCATGCAGAACTGGGAAGAAGACGAGCGCCTTGGCCCCTGTCGCGCGGACGAGGATCGCCGCGATGCCGTTGCCGTTTGCGCGCGCCTGGGCATCCCGTTTCATGCCCGCAATTTTGCGCGCGAGTACTGGGACCAGGTGTTCGAGCACTTCATCGCGGAGTACCGCGCGGGCCGCACGCCCAACCCCGACGTGCTGTGCAATCGCGAAATCAAGTTCAAGACCTTTCTCGATCACGCGCGCGCGCTGGGTGCCGAACGCATCGCCACCGGCCACTATGCGCGCATCGAGTGTCGCGATGGCCAATGGCTGTTGCTGCGCGCCCTGGATTCCAACAAGGACCAGAGCTACTTCCTGCACGCGCTCGGCCAGCGACAACTGGCGGCAACCGTGTTTCCTTTGGGCAACATGCTCAAGCCAGAGGTGCGCCGGCTCGCGCTTGAGGCCGACCTGCCCACCCATGCAAAGAAGGATTCCACCGGAATCTGTTTCATCGGCGAGCGCGACATCCGCGACTTCCTCGGACGCTACATTCCGGCCCGTGCCGGCGAAATCCACACGCCGGACGGACAGCGCATCGGCGAGCACCCGGGATGCTGGTACTTCACGCTTGGCCAGCGCGGAGGCCTGGGCATCGGCGGCCGGCGCGATTCCAACGGCGAGCCCTGGTATGTGGTTGGCAAGGATGTATCACGAAACATCGTGTACGCGGTGCAGGGCCAGGCCAGCCAGTGGCTGCAATCCCATGCGCTGGTTGCCAGTCGGATCAACTGGATCACCGGCACGCCGTCTGCCCGGGAATTTCGTTGTACGGCGATGATCCGCTACCGGCAGGAGCCGCAGGCGTGCACGGTCACGCTGGTCGGCAACGAGGCAAACGTCCAGTTCGACCAGGCGCAGCGGGCAGTCAGCCCCGGACAGTCCGCCGTCTTTTACCAGGGTGAGATTTGCCTGGGCGGAGGCGTCATCGAATCCAGCGACGCGCCGTTTGGCCGCGTCGACGCCAACATGGCGGTTGCAGCACAGGCAATGGAGGCGAGCCATGCGTGAATCCCGCGTGATCGCGCTTTCCGGCGTGTTCCAGGCCGCCACACTGGTTCACAGCCTGGCACGGGAAGGCCGTTGCGACATGGCCGCAGCCGAATCCAGCCTGGCCAGCATTTTCCGCATCGACAGCGACAGCGCCGCCGAAGTGTTTGGCGGCTTGTCCGGAATCCGCCTCGGCATGGAGGTACTGGTTTCCAGCCTCGACAGCAACCAGCGCGTACCTGCGGTTTCCCGGCTGGTGATTGGTCTCATGCGCCTGGAACGCAAGCTCGCTTCCCGCGCCGACATGCGCGACCAGCTGCGCCAGGGCATCGAATCCATCCAGCGCCAGGTGGATCACCTCGGCCTTACCCACGCCACCGTGCAATCGCGTCTGGCCGAGTTGTACAGCCACACGCTATCGAGACTGCGTCCACGCATCATGGTGCACGGCAATCCCGCACAGCTGGCCGATCCGGCGCGCGTGGAACAGATCCGATCCATGCTGCTGGCCGGCATTCGCGCCGCCGTGCTTTGGCGCCAGGTCGGCGGCAGCCAGTGGCGACTGATCCTGCGCCGCAACGAGTACGCCATGCTGGCGCGCGGATTGCTGGCGCGCAGCACGCTGGACCGGGGCTGACAAGCTGCCGGGAAGCACCTGTGTTGGCATCCAAGCTTGTAGAGCCGAGCTTGCTCGGCTGGATGTCCATCGTTGTCTTCGATGTTGACGCGAGCGGAGCAAGCTCCGCTCTACGGGGAACGCGCAATTCCGCAGGCGATTACCGTGCCGAGCTTGCTCGGCTGGATGTCCGACGTTGTCTCTGAATTTGTCGCGAGCGGAGCAAGCTCCGCTCTACCGGGAGCGCGCAATTCCGCAAGCGAATGCCGTACCGAGCCTTCTCGGCTGCTTGCTATTTCGGCGCAGTGATGCGGATCGAATCGTCGTAGCGGATGGTCTGCACCACGTGGGTCTTGCGCCCCTTGGCTTCGCCGTCGCTTTCACTGCGCACGATTCGGCCCGCCTCATCGAGATACACGGTCACATGCGAATTGACCGTGATGCCCATGATGGTGGTGCTCAGGTCGTAACTGATTGCGCGCAGTTCGGCACCATCTACGGCTTTCATGCCCTCATCCTTGATGTTGCGCGTGCCCGAGCGGACCTCGTTGATGGTCATCGGCAACAGGGCCTTGAACATTGCGCTCATGTCGATTGGCGGCTGCATCCATTCTCCGTCTCCGGAGCGCATCCAGGTTCCTTCCGGAAGGATCACGAAGGAAACCTGGTCGTTTGATACGCGAATACGGTCAAGCGTGTCGAACTCGGTTTGGGTTCGCGTCTGCCTGCCCTTTTCATCACGCGAGAGCGTTTCGGTGGCGCACCGAGAACCGAGCATGGTTTGGTAGGCACTGAACAATGCCTGCTCCACGCTGGTATCCGCAGAAACCTGCAGCGGATACGAACCCATGGCCAGCATGCCGGCCAGCACCATCATTCCGAACATTCGACGCATGCGACACTCTCCGGGTTGGCAAGAGCCTATCCTGCCGATCCGCAGCCACTTCTGCAAACCGCCGAGTCCCGGCAAAACGGGCGCACGGCATGACAGGCGCGCCACTTGATCAGCGTTGCCTTAAACTATGCACCGCTTTCCACAGGCAACAATCCCTCGAAGCCTGAAGTTCCCACCCGCCCACAAAGCTGCCAGGACGTGCGATCCAGTCGGTAAACCGCTGGCTGACGCGTCATGGTCAAGGCGATTTTCCCCTTGCGGAGCCCGTCATGATTTTTGAAACCCTCGCGACCACCGGCCATGAAGAAGTGGTTTTCTGCCACAACAAGGATGCCGGCCTTAAGGCCATCATCGCCATCCACAACACCGTGCTCGGACCTTCCCTTGGTGGCCTGCGCATGTGGCCGTACAAGAGCGAGCAGGAGGCGATCGACGATGTGCTGCGCCTGTCGCGTGGCATGACCTACAAGAATGCGGTGGCGGGACTCAATCTCGGCGGCGGCAAGGCAGTCATCATCGGCGACCCGGCCCGCGACAAGTCCGAAGCCCTGTTCCGCGCCTTCGGCCGATTCGTCAACTCCCTGAACGGGCGATACATCACGGCCGAAGACGTCGGCATCGATGTCAACGACATGGAATGGGTGTTTCGCGAGACATCCTTCGTGACCGGCGTGCACCAGGTCCACGGCGGCTCCGGTGATCCGTCGCCATTCACCGCGTTCGGCGCCATGCAGGGCCTGCTGGCCACGCTTCACGCTTGCTACGGCAATGAGGATGTCGGCAAGTACCGCTACGCAGTGCAAGGTGCCGGCCATGTCGGCATGGAGTTCATCAAGCTGCTGCGCGAGCACGATGCCAAGGTTTATGTCACCGACATCAACAAGGAACTCGTGCAACGCGCTGTCGATGAATACGGCTGCACCGCCGTGGGACTGGACGAAATCTACGATACCGACGCCGAGGTCTACAGCCCGTGCGCACTGGGCGGCACGGTCAACGAGCAGACCCTGAAGCGGCTCAAGTGCAAGGTCATCTGCGGCGCAGCCAACAACCAGCTGGCCAACAACCAGATCGGCGATGAAGTGTCCCGGCGCGGCATCTTCTACGCTCCGGACTATGCGGTGAATGCCGGCGGCGTGATGAACATTTCCCTGGAAATCGATGGCTACAACCGCGAACGCGCGATGCGCATGATGCGCACCATCTATCACAACGTCAGCCGCATCTTTGAGATCGCCAAGCGTGACGGAATTCCGACCTACCTGGCCGCTGATCGGCTGGCTGAGGAGCGCATTTCCACGATCGGCAAGCTGCGCCTGCCACACCTTGGCGTTTCCGCTCCCAGCTTCCAGGGCCGCCGCGGAAGCTGACCTTCCGCATCGCATCCTGATTCCACGCAATTTCCTGCCAACCCGCAACCGATGAGTCCGCGCCATGCAGCCATTCAGACTTGATGACGACCTCGCCGCGCTTCGCGAAGCCGTGCAGACGTTTGCGGACAAGGAAATTGCGCCGCGAGCCGACCTGATCGACCGCGACAACCAGTTCCCCGCGGACCTGTGGCACAAGCTGGGTGACCTTGGCCTGCTCGGCATCACCGTGCCCGAGGAATTCGGCGGTTCTGGCCTCGGCTATCTCGCCCATGTGATTGCCCTTGAGGAAATCTCGCGCGCTTCCGGTTCGGTCGGCCTTTCCTATGGCGCGCACTCGAACCTGTGCGTGCAGAACCTGAGCAACAACGGCAGCGACGAACAACGTCGCAAGTACCTGCCGAAGCTGTGCAGCGGCGAATGGGTTGGTGCCCTGGCCATGTCCGAACCGGGCGCCGGTTCCGATGTGGTGGGTTCGATGACCTGCAAGGCGGAATTGAAGGGCGATGTCTGGGTCGCCAACGGCTCGAAGATGTGGATCACCAACGGACCCGATGCCGATGTCCTGCTGGTCTACATGCGTACCGCGCCACGGCCGGCTGGTTCGCGCTGCATGACCGCGTTCATCGTTGAAAAGGGAATGAAGGGTTTCTCCACGGCGCAGAAACTCGACAAGCTCGGCATGCGCGGATCCAACACCTGCGAGCTGGTGTTCGAGAATTGCGAGATCCCCACGCAGAACGTCGTCGGCCAGGTCAATGAAGGCGTGCGCGTGCTCATGAGTGGCCTCGACACCGAACGCCTGGTGCTGTCCGGCGGGCCAATCGGCCTCATGCAGGCCGCCATCGACATTGCCCTGCCCTATGCGCGCGAGCGCAAGCAATTCAATGCTCCCATCGGCACCTTCGGCATCATGCAGGCCAAGATTGCCGACATGTATACCGCCCTGCAGTCCTCGCGTGCCTACGCCTACATGGTGGCGAGGGATTTCGACCAGAACGTGCGTTCGCGCATCGACCCGGCGGCCTGCCTGCTCAATGCCTCGCAAAGCGCGGTTCGAGTCACCCTGGAAGCCATCCAGACCCTGGGCGGCAATGGCTACATCAATGAGTACGCGACCGGACGCCTGTTGCGCGATGCCAAGCTCTACGAGATCGGAGCCGGCACCAATGAGATCCGGCGCATGCTGATTGGGCGGGAACTGTTCCACGGCAAAACCTGAGATCACCGCTCGCCACCACCGTGCCATTTGGGAAACTCCGCTCCAGGCCGGCCTGATTTTCAAATTTTTGTTACACGCCCCCGATTCCACCACCCGCCAATGGCAGCGGGTGGCAATGGCCCGTTGCAGGAGTAGACTGGCCGCAACCGCAGCCGGGGGGATGCATGGGGCTGATAGACGACAGCCTGGAATTCGTGTCGGAGTCCGAAGGGACCCCGCCCTGGAAAGTGCTGGTCGTTGATGACGAGCCCGAGATCCACCAGGTCACCCGCCTCGTACTTGGCAACTTCCGATTCGCCGACCGCCCCCTGCAACTGATCAGCGCGTATTCGAGCAGCGAGGCCGAAGCTTTGCTGCGCGAGCACGCGGACACGGCCGTGATGCTGCTTGATGTCGTCATGGAAACCGACCAGGCCGGACTCGACCTGGTACGCATTGTTCGCGAGCGCCTCAAGAACCAGTTCGTTCGCATCGTGCTGCGCACCGGCCAGCCAGGACAGGCGCCGGAACACGAGGTTGTCGCTGCCTACGACATCAACGACTACAAGGAAAAAACCGAACTCACCGCGCAGAAGCTTTCCACCACGATGTACTCGGCACTGCGCGCCTACCGCGACATGCGCACCATCGATGCCAGCCGCCGTGGCCTCGAGGTGGTTATCCGCGCCTCCACCGAAGTGTTCGCCCACCACCAGCCACAGCGTTTTGCCTCGCTGGTGCTTGGCAAGATCACCGAGTTGCTCGGCGTGGAAGGGGGCGCCGCCTGCTTTCGCATCTCGCACCCGAACGGGAAGCTCCCCGACCATTTCCAGGTTGTAGCGGCCAGCGGCGAATTCACGCGCTATCTCAAGCGCGATGCCGAAGGCGCGCTGCCTGCGCACATGGTGCAATCCCTGCACAACGCATTCAGCCAGAAAAAGCACGTATTCCGCGATGACCACTACGTGCTGCATTTCATGGACAGCGACGAGACGGAGGCCCTGCTGTACGTCGGTGAAGCACACCAGTTGGACGAACATTCGCATCGCCTCATGCAGGTGTTTTGCAGCAATGTCGCCATCGCCTATGAAAACCTGCACCTGAACCAGGAGCTGTTCGACAGCCAGTTGGACATGGTCTACCTGCTTGCCGGTGCTGCCGAGTCACGCTCGCGGGAAACCGCCAATCATGTGCGGCGCGTCGGCATACTGGCGCAGATGCTCGGCCAGTTGCATGGCCTTGATGAAGCCACCTGTGAAATGCTCCAGCTGGCCGCACCCTTGCACGACATCGGCAAGATCGGCATTCCTGACGCCATCCTCAACAAGCCCGGCCCGCATACACCGGAAGAAATGGTCGTCATGCGCACGCACGCCGAACTTGGGGCAAAGCTGCTTTCCGGCACCCGGCGCCCGGTATTCCAGTTGGCCGCCGTGATTGCGCAGACCCACCACGAGAATTTTGATGGAACGGGCTATCCGGCGGCCCTTGCCGGCGAGCAGATTCCGATAGCCGGACGCATCACCGCACTGGCGGATGTCGTGGATGCCCTGGGCAGTCGCCGCTGCTACAAGGAACCCTGGAGCGACGAAGCGATCCGCAAATTCGTTGTTGACCAGCGCGGACTCAAGTTCGACCCGGCTTTGGTCGACTTGCTGACGATCAATTGGGGCCAGCTGACCGCCTTGCGCCAGCAACTGCCGGACGACTGAGGCCTCCCACGAAGTTTGCGGGCAGCCGCGCAAACACTCGCGCCTCCCTGCTAAACCGCCTGCATCGCGCCGACTTCCCGCGGAGCCATGAAGCGGATGCACAGGTTGATGCCTTTTCCTGGCGCGCTGTCGACCACGATGGTTCCACCCAGCGCCTTGGTCACCAGGTTGTAGACAACGTGCATGCCGAGACCCGAGCCACCCGAGCCACGGCGGGTGGTGAAGAAGGGATCGAACATGCGCGAGCAGGTCGGTTCGTCCATGCCAACGCCGTTGTCGCGGTATTCAATGACGGCATGCTCGCCGTCACGCGACACATGGATATCGATTGCTCCCGTCCTGCCATCCGCAAATCCGTGAATGATCGAGTTCATCACCAGGTTCGAGATCACCTGGTACAGGGCCCCGGGTGCGGTATTGCAAACAACCGGCTCCGCCGCATGCACGGTGATCTGATGCGGAATCCGCTTCAACGCAGGCCCGAGAGTCACCAGAATCTCGTTGATGCAGACTTCAAGGTCGACCACCCGCCGGGCTTCGTCGGTCTGATCAACTGCAACCTGCTTGAAACTCCTTACCAATTGCGCGGCACGCTGCAGATTGCGCAGGATCAGCCTGGAACTTTCCAGTGATGCCTGTTCAAAGCGCTGCAGGTCGGATCGCTTCAGTTCACCGCTCTCGGTGAGCCTGGAAATGCGCGTCGCCTCTTCCTCCAGGTGGGAGGCCGCCGTCACGCTGATGCCAATGGGCGTGTTGATTTCGTGTGCAACGCCGGCAACCAGACCGCCCAGCGAGGCCAGTCGTTCGGCCTCGACCAGTTGGCCCTGGGTATGGGTCAGGCGATCAAGGGTTTCCTTGAGTTCACGATTTGCCACGCTCAGGTCCGCAGTTCGACGTTCGACCCGCGATTCCAGCTCGTCATTCAGTTTCCGCAGCGCCGCTTCGGCGGACTTCAAGGCACTGATGTCATGCGTCGTCCCCACCATGCGCAACGCGCGACCCTCCGCATCTCGATCCACCACGCGACCGCGGGTGAGCACCCATGCCCAATGACCCTGGGCATCCGGGGTCCGGTAGCTTGACTCGAATACCGGCGACGCCCCGGTTAGGTGGGAGCGAATCGCGGCGTTGAAGGCAGGCAGGTCGTCGGAATGGATGTACGGTCGATAGTCATCCAGGAAATCGCCAACCCGTTCCGTGGTCACCGCGAGCGATGCCAGCTTGTTCTCCCGGTGCAGGTGTCCGGACTTGATATCCACGTCCCACAACTCGCCACCACTGCCCCAAAGCGACAATTTCAGGCGTTCCTCGCTCTCGCGAATGGCCAGGGCAGCCAGATTGCGCCTTCGCCACCCGGCACGTACGCGCCAACCCACCAGCAAGGCAAGCAGGATCGCAGCGGCCAGATAGGCCAGGCCCGCCAGCGGCGACTTCCATGGAGAGGGCTGCACGCGAACATCCAGCACGGTTTCCTCGCCGAATTCGACATTGCCCTCGTAACGCGCCCGCAAGCGCAATCGGTACGATCCGCTGGGCAAGTCGGTGTAGGTGGCTATGCGACGCGATGCCGGTGTTTCGATCCAGTTGGAATCGTGGCCATCGAGCAGGTAGCTGTAACGGATGGATTCGGAATTGACGAAATCCAGGGCGGCAAACTCGAACGAAACATTGTCATCGTCGTATCTCAAGTCAACCAGGCCGCCCTCCCAGATTCTGCTGTCGAGGGGTGAGGTTGCATCCTTCCAGCGCAATGCCACGGGTTCGTTCTGCAGCAGAAACCGGGTTGCGACCACTTTGGGCGGCGGCGGCACCTTCACGTCGCGGGGATTGAAGATGGTGATGCCATCGAGTCCGGCAAACACCATGCGGCCACCCGGCAACCGGCTGCCGCCATTGACCCAATACCCGGTCGGCAGAGTGCCGTCGAACGGCCCGAAATTGGTGAAGGTTCGGCGGAGACGGTCGAACTTGCTGATGCCCACCGTGGTGCTGATCCACAGGTTGCCATCGGCATCTTCAAGGATGGCGCCGACGGCATCCGTGGCCAGGCCATCCCTGGAACCAAACGTCTCGAACCGGGGTTTCCGGTCACTGTCCGGCAGCAAGTGGCTCAAGCCACTACCCTGGGTGCCAATCCACAACTCCCCGCGCGAATCCACCGTGAAAGTCGATATGGAGTCGCCGCCGATCGAGGTGGGATCGCTTCGACTGAAACGGAATTTCTCGTATTGTCCGGTAGCCAAGGTATAGCGCTCGAGGCCGCCAATGAGCGAACCCAGCCACAGCTCGCCATTGACGCTTGAACTGATGGCCCAAATGGACTCGCTGCCGGGCGCCAGTCCATTCGCGGCCTTGGTCGGACTGTGCGGATGATGGACAAAGGTCGAACAACCCGCGCACAACTCGTCGAAGCCGTGGTCACGGGTACCGATCCACAGGGTGCCGGCGCGATCCTCGTACAAGGTGAGAATCGCGTCATCGGCGAGACTGGCCGGATTCTCCGGGTCGTGGCGGAAGCGCTGGAATCCTTCATTGCCCGGCAACATGCGGTTGAGACCGCCACCGATGGTGGCCACCCACAGGCTACCGTCCCGGGTTCGGGTCACATACTGGACAAAATCATGCGAAAGCGAATCGTCACGCGCAGGGTCGTTCCGGTAGCGGGCAACGACTCCCTTGTCCGGGTCCACATGGACCAGGCCGCCGCCTTCCAGCATCCCCGCCCAAAGGGTTCCATCGGCATCGCCGAAAACCGTGCGAGCCTGACGCGTAGGCAAAGTTTTGGGATTTCCGGCAACACTCTCAATACGCGTAAACGAGCGCGTCCGCGGATTGTGTACCGAGAAGCCATTGGCCCAGGATCCCACGAACAGAAGGTCGTCACGCCCGTGCAACAAGGAAGCCAGCCGGTTTGCGGCGATCGTGGTTTCGCGGGAAGGATCGTGCTGGTAATAGGAAAAGGACTCGGACGCCGGGTGGAACCGCGCCAAACCATTGTTCTCACCTGCGATCCACAGGGTCCCATCCGCATTTGCAAGCAGCGCTCGCACCGCCTGATCGTGCAGGGTCGTTCCATCCAGGGGGATCGCGCCACATAGTGCTGGATCTGCGCACCGTCCTGATCCATGGCATACAGACCATCGGCGTTTGTTCCCACCCAGATGCGACCGTCTGGGGTCTGCGCCAGGGCGAAAACGTTGAGCGCCGTGGAAGGCGAGGCACGCAGCTCGCGCAATCCCCGGCCATCGGCATCCACCCGCCAGAGCCCCTCGCGCGTGCCAAACCAGACGCGACCGTCCTGGCTTTGCATCATCGAGCGCACGGCACGCAGCGCGTCGATCACTGGAACCGGGGCAGGTATCAGATGGTTGGCCACGCGATCCAGCCAAAGCACCTGACCGCTGGCATTGGTTACCCAAAGCCTCCGGTCCTTGTCCAGCAACAACGCCGAAATGCGGTCGCTGACTCCTTCCCCGGACCCTGCACCCTCGCGGCTGACACCTTCGAATCGGTCCAGCAACGGGTCGTACCGGCTCAGTCCCGAATTGCGGGTTCCAACCCAAAGTGAGCCATCGCTGTCGCTGGCCAGGGCCAGAACATAGTTCTGCGGCAATGACCAGGGATCGTCTCGGTCCGCCTTGTAGACGCGGAATTCCGAACCGTCAAAGCGGTTGAGTCCATCCTGGGTGCCGACCCAGAAGAAGCCGGTGGTGTCCTGGGCCATGGCCAGCACCGTGGAATGCGACATGCCCTGAGCCGGTCCGAAGGTGCGGAAATGGATGTTGTCCGTACCCGGAACGTTGGTCGCCAGCGATGCCTGGCCCCACGCGATCAGTGCGAACGGCAGCCATCGCCGCAGCCACCGTGCGACCATGGCGGGCCTTCCCCAGGAATCGATGCGCGCGCCTTGCATGATGGTGGAAGGCTAGCCCCAGAGGGGGCAGCGGACAAGCCTCGAACAAGCATCTCCCCCAAGCGATCAGCCGCCATCCATCGGGCGCTGAATGATGCCGTTCATCTGCTGCATTGGACGATCGGCGGTACGCCAGAAATCCCTTGACCACCATCACAATCCCGATCGATCCTTCCAGCATAAGGTTCGCGCATCATCCGGGGTAACGCTCATGAAACGAAGAATCTGCACAGGCCTGTTGGCCTGCCTGGCATGGGCCGGTGTGCCGAATGCCCACGCCCTGCTGCACGAACCCATTTTTGGCAGCGGGTTCGAGATACCCACGGATCTGCCGCAAAGCGATGCAGAAGCGGCGCGGTTCCTGACCCAGGCAACCTTTGGACCCACCCTTGCGGAAGTGGCACGGCTGCGAGCCATCGGCTATTCGGAATGGTTCCGCCAGGAGTTCAACAAGCCGAATACGGCCGTGCGGCCTTTCATGGAAATCGTGGATGACAACCGCGAGGCTGCCGGCGAATCCGGCGTCAGCCACAACCAGCGACTGGATCGCTGGTTCCATACCGCCGCCATTGGCAACGACCAGTTGCGCCAACGCGTTGCCTACGCGCTCAGCCAGATCCTGGTCATCTCCGACCGCAACGGCACCCTCGGTGGCGAGCCGATCCAGGTCAGCGAATACTGGGACATCCTCGCCCGCAATGCATTCGGCAATTACCGCGAACTGCTGGACGAGGTCACCTGGAACCCGTCCATGGGCAAGTACCTCAGCCACTTTCGCAATCGCAAGGCATCGGCGGATGGCTTGCGTCAACCGGACGAGAACTACGCACGCGAGATCATGCAGTTGTTCACGGTCGGCCTGATCGAACGCAACCTCGATTTCTCCCCGATGCTGGACAACGGCCAGACGATTCCGACCTACAACCAGAACACGGTCACCAACTACGCCAAGGTCTTCACCGGATTCAACTACAACAACGCGACCACGATCAGCAACGGGACCAACACCTACCTGCGCATGACCTGCATCGCGTCCGAGCATGACACCACCCAGAAAACAGTAATCGGCGACACCGTCATTCCCGCCGGCCAGAGTTGCGCAACCGACGTGGATGATGGCGTAGACCTCCTGTTTTCACACGCCAACATTGCGCCCTTCATCTCACGCCAGTTGATCCAGCGCTTCACTTCCAGTTCGCCCTCGCCCGCCTACATCCAGCGCGTGGCCGAAAAGTTCGTTGACAACGGTTGGGGCGAGCGTGGCGACATCAGCGCGGTGGTCCGGCAGGTGTTGATGGACCCGGAAGCACGCGGCGCGCCAGGCGCCAACAGTGGCAAACCGCGCGAACCCCTGCTCAAGCTCACCGCGATGTGGCGCGCCTGGGATGCCCAGATGCCGGCCGCCGATGTCTACGGCAACGTGCCCATGGGCATGACCAATCCCGGCCCCAGTTATGGCCAGCGTCCGCTCGGCGCGGACTCGGTTTTCAACTTCTTCGAACCCGATTTCCAGCAACCCGGCCCGATTGCCGATGCCGGACTGTATTCGCCGGAGTTCCAGACCCTCAACGAAACCACCATCACGCTGACCGGCAACAGTCTCTATACCTACAGCTTCAGCAGCTATGTCGGCATGTCCAATCCACCCACCACCCGCCCGCTGCTGAACCTTTCCCCGCTCACCTCGCTGGGCAGCAACTACGCGGCCATGGTCGATGAGGTCAACCGGCGCATGCTTTATGGAACCATGTCGACGACAACGCGCACCGCGCTGATCAATGCCCTCACCTTCATGGATGGCAACGTGTCGGCCAATGAACGCGCCCTGTCGATCATCTACCTCGTGGCGCTTTCGCCCGAATACGCCGTGCAGCGCTGAGGAGAACACGCATGAGCAGCCACACCCATTCGCGCAGAAGGTTTCTCCAGCAGCTTTCCTGCGCGCTCTGCGCAGGCGGTGCCTCCAGCCTGTTTCCCCAGCTCAACCTGATCGGAAACGCGCTGGCGCAAACCACCGTACCCGGCTACAAGGCGCTGGTCTGCATTTATCTTGCCGGCGGCAACGATGCCTGGAACCTGCTGATTCCCTACGACCAGGCCCGCTACGACGTCTACAAAGACGCACGCAGCGGCGAATACAACGCCACCACCAATCCATCCGGCCTCGCCATTCCGCGCAGTTCGCTTGCCGCAACCCAGATCAGCGATGCCGGTGCCAGTTACGCACTGCATCCAAGCGCAGTGGATCGGACCGGCCCCAGCCAGCCCGGACTGCGTTCGCTCTACAACCAGGGCAAGCTGGCCCTGCTCCCCAACATCGGCACCCTGATCCGGCCGATCACCAAGGCCGAATACTCCAACACCGCCAATCGACCGCCACAGCTGTATTCGCACAGCGACCAGGAAAACCTCTGGCACATCGCGCGAACCTCGGCATCGGTGCAAGGCTGGGGCGGCCTGGTTGCCGACCAGGTGCGCACCGGCAATCTCAACCAGATGTTGTCGCCATGCATCTCGATCGGCGGCGGCAACCGCTTCGAAGTCGGCGAGTTGACCTTCCCCTACCAGATGTCATCCAGCGGCGTTACCAACAATTCCGGCACGGGCACCACCGGAGCCAGCTTCCAGCGCGCCACTGCGCTGCAACAGATGCTGGACGCCACCTACACCTCGCCCTACCAGTCCGAATACCGGGACATCCTGCAACGCTCGCGTGATCTTTACACCCTGCTCAATTCCGGGCTGGCCACTGGCGGCATCGCCGCTGCGGACACGTTCGCCACCAATTTCCCAGACGAGTCCCTGTCCAACCAGCTCAAGATGGTCGCGCGCATGATCAAGCTCTCGCGTGCCACCAATTTCAACGTCCAGCATTCGCGACAGATCTACTACGTGCGCCTCGGCGGCTTCGACTTGCATGACGGCCTGATGAGCACCGGCACCTCGGGACATGCGGCGCTTTTGACCCGTGTTTCGCAGGCCTTGGGCGCTTTCTGGCTTGCCCTCGGGGAGATGGGTGCGCAGTCGGAAGTGACGACATTCACCATGAGCGAATTCGCACGCACGCTTTCCACCAACGGCAACGGCTCCGACCACGCCTGGGGCGCGGTCAACATGGTGCTCGGTGGGGCGGTGCAAGGCGGCAGGTTGTACGGCACGTTTCCGGACCAGCATCTGGACGGCCCGGTCAGCCTCAGCCGCGGCCAGTTCATTCCGTCCACCAGCGTGGACCAGATGGCGGCGACGCTGGCCCGATGGATGGGCATCACCAACAACGCCGACCTCAACACGATCTTTCCGAACTTGCCGAACTTCCCGACCAACAATCTCGGGTTCATGGTCTAGGGAGGCAAGCGCGTGACGTGCACTCCCTATGCAAAGGCGCCAGGCGCTGCGCTTGGCCGCCTGCTGTTTGGACTATTCCTGGCATCGGCATGGACACCGCTGCAAGCCGCCAGCGGCTGCGACAGCATTGCCAGCATTCCGATCACCTGGAACATCAACTACACCGTCGATATCCAGAGCGTGTTCAACACGCGCTGCTCCAATTGCCATGTCGATCATGGCGGGAATCCATCGGGTGATCTCGATCTCGACCCCGAGTTTTCCTGGGACAACCTCGTCAACGGACCTTCCAACGAGCAGCCTGGCCGCTACCTCGTGGTTCCCGGGCAACCTCTGGACAGCGTGCTGTTCGAGAAAATCAATTGCGAGATGCCCGGTGCGGGCATGCGCATGCCGCGCATGCGTCCGCCGCTCCCGCTTGCCGAACAGGCCCTGATCTTCGACTGGATCATGCTCGGTGCGCCGCGCGATCCGACCGACTTCATTCTCGCCAGCGGATTCGAGCCGCGCCCCTGAATCAATTGCGCATCAGCAATTGACTGAGGAAATAGCCTCCAAGCCTGGGTTCCATGGCTAGCATGAACAGCACGCCATAGGCAGCGCCCCAGAGATGGGCGCTGTGGTTGATGTTGTCCGTGCCCTTGCGGTCCATGTAGATCGAATAGCCCACGTAGACCACGGCGTAAATGATGGCTGGGCATGGAATGAAGAAGATCAGGATCGTCGCCCACGGCTGCATCAGCACGAAGGCAAACAGCACTGCGGACACCGCACCGGATGCGCCCAGGCTTCGATACAGCGGGTTGCTGGCGTTCTTCAGGTAGGTCGGCAGGATGGATACCAGCAAGGCGGACAGGTAAAACGCCACATAGCCCAGGATGCCGATGTAGCCGGACACGAAGCGCTCGCTGAAGGAGCCGAAAAAGTACAGGGTGAACATGTTGAACAGCAGGTGCGTGCCGTCGGCATGGATGAATCCGTAGGTCAGCAGGCGGTAGTACTGCTTGCCGCGGCTGATTGCCGGTGGCCACAGGATCAGGTCATCGAGCAACTTGCGGTTGCCAAATGCCATGAAGGAAACCACGCAGGTAATGGCAATGATGACCAGGGTTGCAACCATGAATTCAGATTCTCCACTGCAATCGATGCGGACGGGCGTCGCGAAACTTCGCGGAGTATCGCATTCGCCGTACTGATTCGGCATGCGACACTGCACGCATGGATGGCAACCTGAATCGCGAGTTGGTGATCATTGGCGGCGGACCTGCCGGGCTCATGGCAGCCGAATCCGCCCTGGCCAATGGCGCAAGCCATGTTTCCGTCTACGAGCGAATGGGTTCGGTCGCGCGCAAGTTCCTCATTGCCGGCAAGGGCGGACTCAACCTCACCCATTCCGAGCCCATGCCGCAGTTCATCCAGCGCTACCTGCCGCAGACCCGGTCAATCGGACACTGGCTGCGGGATTTTGGCCCCGATGCCGTGCGCGCATGGGCCGCCGGTCTCGGCGTGGAAACCTTCGTCGGCAGTTCGGGGCGCGTATTTCCGCACGACCTCAAGGCCGCTCCACTGTTGCGGGCCTGGGTGCGCCGCCTGCGCGCCCACGGCGTGCGCTTTCATGTCAACCACGAATGGCTAGGCTGGGACGAAAGTGGCAAGCTGCGTTTTTCCCACGGCGACGATGACCTGCGAATTGCCAGCGACGCAACCGTGCTTGCACTCGGTGGCGCCAGTTGGCCAGTCCTCGGTTCCAACGGCGCCTGGGTATCCATTCTTGCTGGTCGCGGCGTGGCGATCACGCCGCTGCAAGCAGCCAACTGCGGATTCGATGTGGCCTGGAGTGAACATCTGAAATCCCGCTTCGCCGGCGCACCGATCAAACCTGTCGCCATCACCTGGACTGAGCAGGCGGGAACGCAGGTTCATCGGCAAGGCGAATTCGTCCTGACCGAAACCGGCATCGAGGGCAGTCTGGTGTATGCACTTTCGGCACCGCTTCGCGAGGCCATCGCGCGCGAGGGCAGCGCGGAAATATTCGTGGACCTGGCGCCTCTGCGCGACCACGCGCGGCTGCTGCGCGATCTTTCCCGGCCACGCGGCAAGCATTCCCTGGCCAAGCATCTGCATCGCCATGCCGGAATCGATGGTGCCAAGTCGGCCTTGCTGCATGAGGTTCTGGACCGCGACAGCCTTCAGGATCCCGCGCGCCTGGCAGCAACGATCAAAGCCCTGCCCCTGCGCCTGGTGCGCCCGCGCCCCATCGGGGAAGCCATCAGCACGGCGGGCGGTGTTGCGCTGGATGCATGCGATGACAGGCTGATGCTGCACAAATTGCCTGGCGTGTTCTGCGCCGGAGAAATGCTCGACTGGGAAGCGCCGACGGGTGGCTACCTGCTCACGGCCTCGATGGCCAGCGGATTCATTGCCGGCAAGGCCGCGGCCAGACATCTCCAGCATCGGAAAACCTGATCACCACTCGGTGCGATTGGGCAGAAGACCGCGCAACTCGGCTTCCGTCAGATTCCGCCACTGGCCGAGCTTGAGCGCGCCCAGCTTGACGTTGACGATGCGCACCCGGCGCAACTGCTTCACCCGATAGCCAAATGCGGCAGCCATCAATCGGATCTGCCGGTTCAGCCCCTGGATCAATTGATTGTCGGCGGCCGGATCGCCGTGCACGGATTGCTGCTGCAGCAGGTGGTAAGGCACGGCGTTCGCGGCCACGGCGGCCTGCGCCTTGTTCACCCAGTCGAGTATCGGCATGCGGAGTCCTGTTCAGTCCATTGCGGGTGGTGTACTGCTAGCGCCCGCTGCGGCGACGCCGCGCGGGTTTCGTTGCTCACGCGGCCTGAATCAGGAACTCGCTGGCCTTGGCCACCGGCTGCACCTGGCGTGCACGTCGGCGCAGCTCCACCAGCCCGTAACGCTCCATGGTTTTCAGGGTGCGCGACAGGTTGCTGGGCGCGCGCCCGCTGAGTTCGGCCAAGGCATTCAGTGATTCGGGCTTCCGCTCGCGAATCAGCTTGAGCAAGGCGCGGTTGTCGTCGGACAACACTTCGGCCAGCGAGCGCATGGAGGTGAACCAGATTTTCGGCTCACCGGCCGCCGGCTTGCGTTCGCCGCGCGCGATGGCAAGCGCGCGGTCGCGGATGGCTTCCTGCGTGGCGATACCGATGACGATCTTCTTCATGCCTTTGCCTCCTTCAACACGCGGTCGACCTCGCCAAAGAAATCCTTGAGCAACTGGTCGGCGCTGCTGAACTCGTAGGGCACGCCCTTGTCCCGCGCGTGCCGGTGCTTGTGGTCATAGGCCAACCGTCTCCCGCTGAACTTGATGCGCTTCGGCGGCTTCACGGCGTGCGCGTTGTCGTAACCCAACAAGCGCGTGCCGTGCCGGTCATGCAGCGTGAGCGCGTAGCGAATACCGTGCGGGATGTGCTCGTCCGCCGCCACCTCCCACGCCTCGATCTTGATCCAGTAGCCGTCGCCCTGGTCGTAGACCTCGCCATGCAGCAACAACAAGTTGTCCAGACTGTGGTCGTGAGTTGCAGCCATGCTATCACCAGATGATATGTCTTTCCATGCCTGTTGGAGATTGAGACGGAAAAACGGCCCAGCCGCCACCACATGTGAAGGATGCCGGCTAGCAAGCAGCCCGACGCCCTCCGTTGCCGTTGATGGGCAGGCGGCTGATCACCACTCGGTGCGATTGGGCAGAAGACCGCGCAACTCGGCTTCCGTCAGATTCCGCCACTGGCCGAGCTTGAGCGCGCCCAGCTTGACGTTGACGATGCGCACCCGGCGCAACTGCTTCACCCGATAGCCAAATGCGGCAGCCATCAATCGGATCTGCCGGTTCAATCCCTGGGTCAACACGATGCTGAAGCCGAAGCGGGCAATCTTGCGCGTGCGGCAAGGCTTGGTCATTTGCCCGTGGATACGCACGCCGCGCGCCATGCCGGCAAGGAATTCCGCGGTCACCGCCTGGTTGACGCCGACGAGGTATTCCTTCTCGTGATTGTTCTCCGAGCGCAGCAGCTCGTTGACGATGTCGCCATTGCTGGTCAGCAGGATCAGCCCTTCGGAATCCTTGTCGAGTCTACCGATCGGGAATATGCGCTGCTGGTGATCGATGAAATCGATGATGTTGCCCTTGACCGAAGTCTCCGTGGTGCAGGTGATGCCGACCGGCTTGTTGAGTGCGATATAGACATGCTTGCGAGTGCCCGGCGCGCTCTTGCGCTGCACCAGCGGCCGCCCCTCGACAAGAATTTCGTCGCCCTCGGCTACGCCATCGCCGATGCGCGCGACCGCACCGTTGATCGTCACCTTGCGTGCGGCGATCAGCCGATCCGCTTCGCGTCGCGAGCAATGTCCGCTTTCACTGATGATCTTGTTGAGTCGCATGGCGATCCGTTCCGTTCATGCCGCCGTGCCGCCCCGGCTGGCGGCGCACAGCGGCGCATCCTGTCACGAGCGGCCGGATGCGGTCCATTGCCTGACTTTTGCCATGGGTCGCCCTGGGGCCGGATGGCCTACCATCGGCCCTACCCGTACTCCGGAATCCCGAACCATGTCATTACGCCTGAACCTGGCCACCTCCCTGGCCATTGCGCTTGTTTCCGCCATGCCTCTCGTCGCATTTGCCAGCGAGGACGGCAAGCCCGCGAAAGCGGCGAGCGAAAACCCGTTCTTCTCGCCCAGTCCGTTGCCCTATCACTTTCCGCAGTTCGACAAGATCCACAACGAGGATTACGAGCCCGCCTTCGACAAGGGCATGGCCGACAACCGCGCCGAAATCGAGGCCATTGCCAACAACCCGCAGGCAGCCACTTTCGAAAACACCATCGTCGCCATGGAGCGCAGTGGCCAGGTGCTGGAGCGCGTGTCGCGGGTGTTTTTTTCCCAGGCCGGCACCAATACCAATGACGCGATCCAGGCACTGCAAACCAAGCTGGCTCCGAAGCTGGCCGCGCACAGCGACGCCACCCTGCTCAATGGCAAGCTGTATGCGCGGGTCAAGGCAATCTTCGACCAGCGCGATTCCCTGAAGCTTGATGCGGAGTCCAAGCGCCTGGTCGAGCGTTACCACACCGACTTCGTGCGTGCCGGCGCGCGCCTTTCGGATGCCGACAAGACCCGCCTCAAGGCCATCAATGCCGAACTGGCATCGCTGGCGACGCGTTTCAGCCAGAACCTGCTCAAGGAAAGCAACGCCGATGCGGTGGTGGTGGATGATCGCAGCCAGCTCGACGGCCTCTCCGATGACGCGATTTCAGCGGCTGCGGAAGCGGCCAAGGCGCGCAAGCTCGACGGCAAGTTCGTGATCGCGCTGATGAACACCAGCGGACAGCCGGCGCTGGCATCGCTCACGAATCGCGAACTGCGCGAGCGCATCATGCAGGCTTCCCTGAACCGCGGTGGTCATGGCGGAGACAACGACAACCGCGCCATCGTGGCGCAGACGGTAAAGCTGCGCGCTGAGCGCGCCGCCCTGCTCGGTTACAAGAACCACGCCGACTATGTGTTGCAGGACCAGACCGCAGGCAACATCGAGGCGGTCAACAAGCTGCTGGGGCAATTGGCTCCGCCGGCCGTGGCCAATGCGCGCACCGAAGCTGCGGATATCCAGAAGGTGATCGACGCCGAAGGCGGCAACTTCAAGGTGGATGCTTCCGACTGGGCCTATTACACGGAAAAGGTTCGCCAGCAGAAGTACGCCTTCGATGAACAGCAATTGCGCCCGTATTTCGAGATGAACAATGTGCTCGAGAACGGCGTGTTCTTCGCCGCCAACAAGCTGTACGGCTTGACCTTCAAGGAGCGCAAGGACCTGCCGAAGTATCTGCCCGACACGCGCATCTTCGAGGTGTTCAACGAGGACGGCTCGGCACTGGCCCTGTTCATCGTGGATTACTACGCGCGCAGCAACAAGCGCGGTGGTGCCTGGGCCAACGCCTACGTTTCGCAATCCGGTCTGCTCGGCGACAAGCCGGTGATCGCCAATCACCTGAACGTGCCAAAGCCCGCCGAGGGCGAACCGACCCTGCTCACCTATTCCGAGGTCAACACCGCCTTCCACGAGTTTGGCCACGCGCTGCACGGCATGTTCTCGAACGTGAAGTACCCGCGCTTCTCCGGCACATCGGTGCCGCGCGATTTCGTCGAGTACCCGTCCCAGGTCAACGAGATGTGGGTTGCCTGGCCGGAAGTGTTGAAGAACTACGCCAAGCATTACAAGACCGGTGAACCTCTGCCGCAGGCCCTGCTCGACAAGGTCAAGGCATCGGACAAGTTCAATCAGGGTTTTGCCACCACCGAATATCTGGGTGCTGCCCTGCTCGATCAGGCCTGGCACCAGATCAGCGCCGCGCAGGCGCCACAGGCTGATGGCGTGCTGGCGTTCGAGGCCGCCGCGCTCAAGCGTGCCGGCGTGGACTTCGCCCCGGTGCCACCGCGCTATCGCACCACGTATTTCTCGCACATCATGGGCGGCTACTCGGCCGGTTACTACTCCTACATCTGGAGCGAGGTGCTGGATGCGGACAGTGTGGAGTGGTTCAAGAAGAACGGCGGCCTCACCCGCAAGAACGGCGACCATTTCCGCAACACCCTGCTCTCTCGCGGTGGCTCCGAGGATGCGATGGTCCTGTTTCGCAACTTCAGTGGCGGCGAGCCGTACGTGCAGCCCCTGCTGGAACGTCGCGGCCTGACCCAGCAAGGGCAATGATCTCCGCCTGGCTGGCTCTCGCTCATGCGCGGGCCAGCCATGCGGTGCACTCCCAAACTGTCGCAAGGCGATGCAAGCGACTAAGCTGGCGACATGGAACCCATGCTGAAACTGCACAACTGGATCGATGGACGGCCACAGGCTCCCGCCGAAGGCAGCCATCTGGATGTGTTCGAGCCGGCCACCGGCAAGGTGTTCGCCCACTGCCCGGCCTCCACTGCGACCGATGTTGAAAGCGCGGTGCAAGCTGCTAGCCGCGCCAGCATGGGCTGGGCAAACACCCGACCCGAGGATCGCGCCGGCTGCCTGATGCGCCTGGCCGATCTCATTGAGGCCGAGCTCGATGCGCTGGCCGAACTGGAGTCGCAGGACAACGGCAAGCCGGTTGCGCTCGCGCGCGAGCTCGATATCCCGCGCGCGGTGAGCAACCTGCGCTTCTTTGCCGCCGCCGTCACCCAATGGCCCAGCGAAGCACACCTGACATCGACCGAGACGCTCAACGTCACCCTGCGCCAGCCCATCGGCGTGGTGGGCTGCATCTCGCCATGGAACCTGCCGCTGTACCTGTTCACCTGGAAAATCGCCCCTGCCCTCGCCGCTGGCAATGCCGTGGTGGCCAAGCCTTCCGAGATCACGCCCTGTACAGCCGCCAGGCTCGCTGAGCTGAGCAATGCCGCGGGCTTTCCACCCGGCGTTCTCAACATCGTGCACGGCGAAGGCGCTGCGGTTGGCCAGGCCATCGTCGAGCACCCGAAGGTCAAGGCGATTTCATTTACCGGCAGCACGCGAACCGGCGCGAGCATTGCCAGCAGCGCGGCTCCCATGTTCAAGAAGCTGTCACTGGAAATGGGCGGCAAGAATCCGGCCATCGTGTTTGCCGATTTCGAATTCAACGATGCGAACCTGGCCACCATCGTGCGCTCGGGATTCGCCAACCAGGGTGAAATTTGCCTGTGTGGATCGCGCTTGCTGGTGCAGCGTTCCATCCTTGCCGAGTTCCGCGAGCGCTATCTCGCCGCGGTCAAGGCGCTGCGCGTGGGTGATCCGCGTGATCCGGGCACCCAGCAGGGCGCACTGGTGTCGAAGCCGCATTTCGACAAGGTGATGTCCGCCATTGCAACGGCGCGCGAGGAAGGCGGCACGCTTGCCTGCGGCGGCCATGCGCTGAACCTTTCGGGGCGCTGCGCGGATGGCTGGTTCATCGAACCGACCGTGATCGAAGGACTGGGCCCGGATAGCCAAACCAACCAGCAGGAGATCTTCGGCCCGGTGGTGAGCCTGATTCCCTTCGATGACGAGGAGGATGCCATCCGCATCGCCAACCACAGCGACTATGGATTGGCCGCTTCGCTGTGGACCAGCAACCTCAAGCGCGCACACCGACTGGCTGCACGTCTGGAATTCGGCATCGTCTGGATCAATTGCTGGCTGTCACGCGACCTGCGCACGCCATTCGGCGGCGTCAAGAACTCGGGGCTGGGGCGTGAAGGCGGCGTCGACGCGCTGCGCTTCTTCACCGAGGCGCGCAATGTCTGCATCCAGAGCGGTTGAACAGACGACGACACGCACAATCACACCGCGCCACGGAGGAAAAATCATGCGCATTGCAACTCCGAAACCGTTTCGATCCGCGCACAGGGCGGCACTGCTGACCGCGTGCCTGCTGGCAATGCAGGCCGCATTCGCCATCGCAGAGGAAGCACCCGGCGGACACGCCAGCGTGCATCAACAACAGGAAGCCGTTGCCACTTCCGAGCGCATCATGGCCGAAGCCAAGCGACGCAGCGGGCTGCTGTCCCAGTACCTGTTCATGCGCGATGCCTATGCCAACAGCAACGATTTTGCCTTTCGCGTGATCTTCAACCAGTACCTGAGTTGGTACCAGACCTGGGTTGGCAACTATCCCGGTGCCCGCACCAGTTTCTCCATCGTGCAGAAGGCTGCGCGCGACGATTCCCCATCACCACTGGATGAGGGCGGATACCACGCCGAGCCTGCCGTCGACGCGATTGCACGCCTCGCCAAGGGGCGACAGGCGGTGTTCTTCAACGAGAACCACAGCAATCCGCAAACCCGCAGCCTCACCGTACAGATGCTGGCCCGCCTGCGCGCCGAGGGTTTCGATTCGTTTGCATCCGAAACGCTGTATCCGGACGACATCGAAGATCTGGTCAAGCGTGGTTACACCACATCGGCCTCGGGCTTCTACACAGAGGAGCCGGTCTACTCGGACATGATCAATACGGCAATCAAGTTGGGTTATCGGGTCTATGCCTATGAATCCAGTGATTCGACCGGCGATGCGCGCGAGGCCGACCAGGCACGCAATCTCAAACGCCAGGTCTTCAAGGACCATCCGGACGCTCGCCTCGTCGTCAACGCCGGTTACGCGCATATCCAGGAGCACGGCAAATACCTGGATGGCAAGGCAATGGCCCAGCACTTCGCCCGCATCACCGACATTGATCCCTTGACCATCGAACAGACCATGCTGATCTCGCATGAAAAGACCGCGAGCGACCATCCGTACTACCGTGCCGTGATGTCGAAACTGGCACCGCGCGAACCGATCGTTTTCATCGACAAGCAAGACAAACCCTGGTCGCTCAAGAACGACGCCTACGATGTCAGCGTGTTCTTCCCGGAACAGAGTCTGCAAAAGGGACGCCCGACCTGGCTTGCCCTCGGTGGCTTGCGCAAGCCCTTCGAAGTCACCGGCCACATGTGTGACGAGCAATATCCCTGCATGGTGGAGGCGCGTCCCATTGGCCAACCGGAGGCTGCAATTCCTGCAGACCGCCTGGTCATCGAATTCAAGTCGCGCCTGGTGGGTCATGACGACAAGGTGCGCCAGAGCAGCGACCCTGAACCCGTGGCCGACCTTTGGTTGCGACCCGGCACCTACGAAATCTATTCGCGCGACCGCAGCAACAACATCAGTCATCGTGAACGCATCACCGTGCCAGGGGCAGCGCCGTGAGCGGCATCGTCACCGACGCTGCGCCCAAGGCCGTCGGCGCCTATCCGCATGCCCGACGCGTTGGCAATCTGCTGTTCCTGTCCGGCGTGGGCCCGCGCCGCGCCGGAGACAATTCGATTCCGGGCAACGTGCACGACGAGCAGGGTCGCCTGGTTTCCTACGACATTGAAGCCCAATGTCGGCAGGTTTTCGCCAATGTGCGTGCCGTGCTCGAGGCCAGCGGAGCGCGCTGGGAAGACCTCGTCGATGTCACCGTGTTCCTCACCGACATGCAGCGCGACTTTGCCGCCTACAACCGTGTCTATGCCGAACATTTCACGACAGCACAGCCCTGCCGCACCACCCTGGGCATCACCGCCCTGCCGACGCCGATTGCCATCGAGCTCAAATGCATCGCGGCGATTGCTGCAACCTGAGACTCGGCGCTTTCGATCAACTGCACGAGACCAACATCAGATCCTTCCGATCGGCCGGCGACCGCGCCGAACACCGCGTTTTTCCTTCTCCCATTTCGGGAGAAGGTGCCGAAGGCGGATGAGGGGCTTTTGCTTCGGATTGCTGAGAAGGTTTCAGATCGGCCTGCGGCCGCGCCGAACACCGCGTTTTTCCTTCTCCCATTTCGGGAGAAGGTGCCGAAGGC